>Ga0075109_1000012_pt1 | contig 190128 bp, 128 predicted proteins | sample AntAceMetag02UKD_FD_69798 | JGI IMG/M metagenome (GOLD analysis project Ga0075109, IMG submission 69798) | Saline lake microbial communities from Ace Lake, Antarctica - Antarctic Ace Lake Metagenome 02UKD | ecosystem: Environmental > Aquatic > Non-marine Saline and Alkaline > Saline | place...
ATGTCGTCTTCTTGTTTGGTTATCGGACCATGATGACTCTTGCGCAGCTGATAACGCCGCGGCTGGGTTTCGCCCTTCACAGTCAGCTCAATCTCCCAAGACTCTGCGCGCCGCCAATCGTCGGCATAACGATATAGATCAGGATCGCTTGGATGATCAAAGGTCAGTCGATATACGTCCGATATATCCGCTTCGTTGACCGTATAGGCCCAACCAAGATGGTTGTTAAACCCGGCGGTTGGGAACGGCGAACCCGGATACATCGCTCCGGAAAAATCCCAACCTGAATCGCTCTTCACATGCATCTCGGTGAACATGCCTGAACCATACCAAGGTTGATGAGGATTAATGAACAGCATTGCGGTGCCGTTACGAGTGCGGTCGGGCCCTATTGCCCATTGATTCGAGCCTAGCGATGCGAGCTCCTCGGCTTCCAGCTGCGTAACCTCGCGCGACGGGGCATGCGCCGCACCCAGCAAGCGCGGCAATATCATGTAGCGCTCAAAAGCCAGCACGTGCCAGGGTTCCATTTGGGTAATGAGCCGCGGAGTGACGTCCGGATTATGCTGAAGAAAAAAGTTATAGCCGTCGGCAAACGCGCGAGCAAGCGTTTGTATTTCTAGCGGGAGGGAGGAGAAATCGCGCTGCGAACTTCCAACGATGTCAAAAAGCGCGACATCGAGATCACTTTCGACTCCGGAATCACCGACGATTTCGGCGTAGCGCCCAAGCGCCTTTATATACGTGTCCTCGAGCTGCCAGAAATGATCTTCACTCTGCGCCCAGGCTGAGCCGAACACAACGGCCGCATCGGATTCGCCGCGGATATGTGGCACACCCCATTGATCACGGTGAATAACAACCTGTTCTGCCAGCGACGAGGCATAGGCCGGACTGGCCAAAATGAATAAAGCTAACAGACTGCCAAATAACTCGAAGAATTGACGTGATCGCATTTGGTGAACACCTTTGAAGTAGGAGCATTAACCATATCTCTAGACTCGATCGTTGTCGAGATCAAAGCGTGCGTCTCGCCAGCCTCCCTTAAAATAACGAGCAGCGCTAGATACAGATAGCACGTCGCTGATAACATCACCCTGACAAGAAACCATACTAGCTAAACGATGATTAGTTATGCATGGGACGAATACCAGCAGTTCGAGGAGCTAACCTGCTAGTCACTCGAATGATCTAGAAACACTAAGCAAGTAGTTGACTCGTTCACGGAATATAAACACGGAGAGTAGGATGAGCACTATATTGATGCTTAAAGTGAGCGGTCAGGATCAGATAGGTTTGACCGCCATACTTAGCCAAATTTTAGCCGATTCAAAAGTTACACTTTTAGACATCGGACAATCTGTAATTCACGACCAAGTGTCGTTAGGCATCCTGGTTCAGCTCCCTGAAGGAGCAGATAACGCAGACCTGTTAAAGGAATTGCTGTATCAAGCACATCAGATAAATATACATTTACGCTTCACACCTGTTAGCGATGAATCTTATGCCGATTGGGTTGCGCAGCAAGGTAAAGATCGATTTGTACTGACTCTGCTGGCACGGCGTATATCAGCGGAGCACCTCGCTCATGTTTCACGCGCAGTGTCCGAACAAGGGTTGAATATACAATATATAACGCGACTCACTGGGCGCGTATCTCAGTCAGTCGATTTAAAAAATGATAAAGCCTGCATCGAATTAACGCTTCGGGGTAAACCTCAAAGCATGGACGCACTGAGCAAACGGTTTTTGAAAATCAGTTCTGAGCTAAATGTTGATGTTGGGTTTCAGGCTGATACGATTTATCTTCGTAACAGACGTTTGGTTTGTTTTGATATGGATTCGACTCTGATTGAAGCCGAAGTAATAGATGAGCTGGCTAAAGCTGCTGGTGTTGGCGAGCAGGTTGCCCAAATCACTAACGAAGCGATGGAAGGTAGGCTGGACTTCCAGCAAAGTTTCAGACAACGTGTGGCTTTATTAAAAGGTTTAGATGAATCAGTATTAGCCGAAATTGCAAAGAATTTGCCGATTACAGAAGGTGCAGAGCGATTGATAACAACGCTCAAAGCTAACGGTTATAAAACTGCCATTCTTTCAGGTGGTTTCAATTATTTTGGTAAGTACTTGCAGGATAAGCTAGGCATTGATTATGTATTCGCAAATGAACTACACATCGTTGATGGCGTAGTCACCGGCGAAGTGCGAGGCGACATAGTCGACGGGGCCATGAAAGCGACGTTGCTTAAAAGATTAGCACAGCAAGAAGGTATTCAATTAGAACAAACAATAGCAGTGGGTGACGGTGCAAATGACCTACCTATGTTATCCGAAGCGGGTTTAGGCATAGCGTTTCGGGCAAAGTCGATTGTTAAAGAAAATGCCAAACATTCGATCTCAACATTAGGGCTAGATGGCGTTTTATACTTCTTGGGATTTCGAGATCAGGATATTCATAGTGAGGCCTCCTTTTAATCTGTAGCCCAAAGGAATGCTAAAACCCAACTCTAAAGGAAGCCCGATGCCCTTAGAAAATTGGCCTCCGGCCCTCCGTTCAGCACTATTCCGCCTCCTTGGAATTCACTGGGCGCAGGAACTTCTTAAAACCCTTTCTAGCGATCAACCCTCAAAGCGCGTGCTTCTAGAGTGAATTTTCGAGCGAAACAACTTCGACGTTAAGGTTTCTGGCGCCGAAAAATCCCCCAAGGACGAGGCTGCCTGTTCGTCAGCAATCATCCTCACGGGCTGTTCGACGGTCTCGCAGGAATATGACTTGGGTGTATATACGGTCATGACGCGCGCGCAGTGGGACGGCATTTTCTCGGCGTCTTCGAGCCTATCCGCGACTGGTTTTTGCTAGTGGCGGTCGACCAGTGCAACTCAATCGGCCAAACTATAAGCAATCACATACCCACCCAGCACATCACCTGCCTCGGCATCCTCATCAACGGCATTTTCAAGTTGCAGCGCACCGCCGCCATCTGCAACAGTAACGATGACATACTGCTTGCCCGTGGTTGGGCTGACATAGCTCATCGGTGTGCCCGTAGATGAACCCGGCAGGCTGTCGGTCCACACCTCTTCACCGGTTAGCACATTAATGGCACGCGCGGTGCTGTCAACGACGCCCGCATTAAAGATTACACCGCCGCCGGTAACAATCGAGCCTGCATTGTAGAACATGCCCATCGGCAGAGGCAGGCGGCTAGGAATGCCCAAAGGCCCCTGCTCTTTCGCTGTCCCTAATGGCCGTCTCCATAGAAGCTCTTTTGAGGCGAGATCAACAACTGCCATTTCGCCATAGGGCGGTTCGATGCATGGCGCGAATATTGGCGAAAGGAAGAAGAAGGAGTAGACCGCGTAAGGCGTGCCCGCCTGCGCACCGCCTATACCAAATACTTCATTCTCTTTTACTTCGTCTCTAGGAATTAGGCGCACAACCGACGGGTTATTCATGGTGTTAACCACCATGAGATTATTCACCTCATCGACTGCCACACTCCCCCAGTTCATGCCACCTGCAACGCCCGGATAATAGAGCGAGCCATAGCCTGTAGTTGGCGGCGTTAAGGGGCCTTCGTAGCGCATGCGCTTAAACTGCAGTCTGCAGGCAGCCTGATCGAACGGGGTAATGCCCCACATGTCGGCCTCGGTAAGACGCTCAGCGAACGACGGCATACCCACCGAGAACGGCTGCGTCGGGCTCGTGAAATCTTCAGGAATGTCAGTTTGTGGCGTAGGCAATTCTGCGACCTCGGCGAGCGGCTCGCCAGTCTCTCTGTCGAGCAAGAACAGCTCCGCACGTTTAGTCGGTACAACGACTGCTTTGCGAATTACCCCGTCGACGGGAATGTCGACAAGCGTCGGCTGCGACGGTACATCGTAGTCCCAGATGTCATGATGCGTGGTTTGAAAGCTCCAACGAACGCGTCCCGTCCGCGCATCGAGCGCCACGATCGAGCTCGCATACTTGTCCATCGCTTCGGTGCGGTGGCCGCCAAAATAATCTGGCGTGCCATTGCCTGTTGGCACGTAGATAAGCCCGAGTTCTTCGTCGGCACTCGTTAGACTCCACACGTTTGGCGTGCCGCGCGTGTAGTTATCGCCAGGCTCGGGCAGACCGCTTCGGTCTTCGCGTCCCATGTCCCAGGCCCAGACCAGCTCGCCGGTCTGAGGATTAAACCCGCGTACAACCCCCGAGGGCTCCTCGGTCATTTGGTTATCGAGCACCCAGCCGCCCAGCACCAAGACATCGTTTGAAATAGTCGGTGGGGAGGTGACGAAATAAAAGCCCGGAATCACTTCACCCATTCCCTCTAGGAGGCTGATCTGGCCATCAACGCCAAAATCACTGCACGGAATGCCCGTATTCTTATCGACCGCGATTAGTCGCGCATCGGTAGTTGCGGTGAGAATGCGTTCGGCACACTCGGTCTCGGGGTCCGCCTCCGGGCTTTCGTAATAAGTCACGCCGCGGCAGGTATCCCAGAAGCCAATCTTCGGCGACTGGAGGTTAGGGTCGAAACGCCAGCGCTCTTCTCCTGTGTCCGGATCTAGCGCCAAGATGATGTTTTGACCGGTGCATAAAAAGAGGCCATCATCGATCTGAATCGGCGTGCCTTTGAACGCCCCAGGCACCCCAGTGCGAATCTCCCACGAGCGCTCTAACTGGCCGATATTATCTAGATTGATCTGCGAGCTTGCGGCATACCGCGTGCCAGACTTAGAGGCGCCGTAATTAGCCCAGTCGCCTGTAGCGTTGTTCACAGCACCCGTCCCAAGCGCCGTCGGAGTCCCGACCTCGTAGCCGCCGCTGGAAAGTAGCGCAACACCAAGCACTGCCATACCGGCTACTGCGGATTGCGTTGCCCTTAGCGAAAACAAGGGCGCAGGCTCAGCCTGCAATAGCCCTCTGCGCACCCTTGGCAATAAAAACCAAAGCCCCAACACGCTGAACATGGCGACACGCGGCATGAGAGCCCATGCATCTAAGCCCGATTCATAAAGCGCCCATAAATAGGTGAACAACAAGAACGCGCCGTAAAGCGATGCGCCACGGCTGTCGCCGCGAAACAGAAGCACTCCGGTAACAACAAGCACGACACCCGCAAAGGCGTAATAGAGCGAGCCACCGGCTGTTACGAGCAAGACGCCCATCCACAGCAAAAGCACCCCTATGAGGCCCATGACGATGGAAAGGAATCGTGGTTTAGGATACTGGAAAGAATTATTCAAGGCGTACTCCTAAGCATGTGCATTTATTAGAGAAGACAGCAGCAGTCGTGCACTCACTTTGTTTTCGGGATTAATTAGCTGCGGGCAGAGAATAATATGTATAGACGCACGATGGAACCGATTATAGAGGAGTAAGAGCGGCTGTGCTCCAAGCACCTGAGCACGATCAAAGAGAATTCCTAATCTCTTATTGAAGCACTCGTTCAATTGCTTGGGAAAGGTTAGGATGGCCCTCCTCTCGGCTATGGCAAAGATTCACATGAACCTACTTCATCTCTCCGACATGCACTTCGGACCTCGCCACTGGCTAGGGAACAATAAAAAATTATTAGAGAAAATTAACAGCTACGATGTTGATATTGTTCTGAATACCGGAGATAGCACGACAGATGCGTTAGAAAATGAGTTCGAGGAAGCCGGCCAATTTCTCCAGGGAATAGATTGCACAAATGTCATCTCGATACCGGGAAATCACGATAAGCGCAATATGCGCAGTGCTGACTATTTCCGCCAGTATATTGATGATGTCGAGGTGATCCGTCCGCTTGATCGCGACAATTGCCGAAAGCACCACCTTTACCTAGACAGCCACACCACTGGCATAAGTGATCATTTTACAGATATCAACTTCCTTAAAAAAATTACAGTTAACTCCGAAGCTATTTTATTGGTATGCCTTGATTCGAATGAGCTCTATAAAGACACAGGGTTTGTAGACAAAGAAATACTAACCGCTGTGTCAGAAAGAATTCGTTCTGAGGTATATGACAGAATAGTGCTACTCAATCATCATTCCATCTTGGACACAGATTCAGACCCTCTCTTCAATTCTAAAATAGTTATCGAATTCGTACGCGAACACAAAATCAATCATGTGTTTTGCGGTCACACTCATCAGCTATCGATTATGAAATCGACAGATTTGTACCACGGCCATTCATTTGTACAGTACAAAAATGGCTCGCTCTCCAGCGCAAATACGCCCAACGATACCAATATGTTTATTTACTATAGCGATTTCGGATCCGAAAAAATGAAAATCCATATCATTCGCTCTGAAATAGAGGGAGGAGATCTGAATTTTAGAGAAGAAATAGTCGCCCTCTAATCAACTCCTTTTTTGGAAACAAATGAACAATAAAAAATCGAATAATCCAATCGTTGCGACTAGGTTAATTATTAGCATTTGCTTTGGGTACGGACTACTAATGTTGTGCAGGACGGTGGTGGGCGTAGCTGGACCAGCCATGCTCGCAGACCCAACGCTTAATATCGACACCGCCACGTTTGGCGCAATTCTAGGATGGGGCACTGCTGGCAATCTAATGGGGAAGGTCACAACTGGAGCACTAGCAGATAAAATTGGTGGTAGTAAAATATTTATTTCAGCAATATTTTTTGCTGCAATCGCCACATTCATTTTTGGCACTCTATCTACCAACGCTGCTTTCTTTGTTCTCTACTTTTTAACAGTTTTTGCAAAAGCGGCTGGCTGGCCCTCGATCGCTAATATAATTAGAGCGAGCTTTTCGGAGAATCGTCATGGGCGAGTATGGGGATTCATCGCCACAAGCTCGAGGATAAGCTCCGTAGCAACTACACTATTGGCCAGCAGCCTGCTTCTAATATTCTCTTGGCGGGGCATGTTCTTTAGCGCTGGAATCCTGACATTAGTTATCGCTGCAGTGCTAATAAAAACACTGAAAGAACCAAAGAAAGGCCTACACGATTCAGTACAACCTGCAGACGCAGATAACACTGTCAGCTTAGGCGACGATGCACCAGCACCACATCCGCTGCAGGCGTTGAAGACCAGAGCGGCAATAGGCCATTTCATAAGAAGTCCCCGATTTTGGTTAATAAGCCTCGGCGTATCAGCACTCGCCGTTCTTTTCGAATTTCAGGTGTTCCTTCCTATTTACCTTAGCGAAACTTACGACTTAGCGCCCGCCTACGCAGGAATCGCCTCCTCGACTTTTTCGCTAGGTTGTTTAGTCGCTGTCTTTAGCGGTGGATTCATATACGACAAACTCACCAAGAGAAGCCTAATTTATGCTCTCGGGCTTAGCTTAACGTTAGCCGTAGCAAGCCTACTATTACTTAGAGTACTCGGCGACCAGAGCTCTACAGGAACGCTAGAATTAACCTTTACCGTTCTACTCATATTTTTGTTCGGATTTGCGATTTCCCCTGCGTACTATATTCCTATGAGTGTTTTCTCAATAAGCTTCGGCGGTAGACACTGCGGCCTGCTTGTGGGACTAATAGATGCGATTGCCTACTTTGGTGCGATGAGTTTTGATTTCATCGGCGGTGCTGTGGCAAATAAAGAGGGGGGCTGGCAAGACTTTATCCTTATCCTTATCGTCACCTCAGTGCTCGCAACGATAATTATGACCACCTTCCTCTATTTGGATTATCGGCATTCACAACAAAGTAATGCTTGACCCGGCTAGATTGGAATATATCAACCCTGCCAGTTAATAACTCTATCTAAAAAGGACTAATGATTATGAGTAAAGAAAAAAGCAGTACTAAAGAAACCAAAAAGAAAGCCCTCCTCACGCCAAAAGAAAAAAAGGCGGCGAAGCGAACTGCAAAATCTGAAAAGAACGTCTTAGGCAATTAACGACTGCGCTGCACTATCCCCATCATTTTATAAATAAGAACTGATGCAGAAAACTGATAGGCATGGAAGCCTTCGATGGGGGCGAATTCAGTGAGATCGAAGCCGATTATTTCTGCCTGACTCGCAACTGACTCGATAAGTCCAAGCGACTGATACCAGCCCAAACCACCTGGCACAGGTGTGCCTGTTGAGGGAAAGACTGAGGGATCTAGACCGTCGACATCGACGGTGAAGAATATTCTCTTCGGAAATCCTTCGGGTAATTGAACGCTGCTCACATTGGTCGGAACGAGCGCCTCGGCGTCGTAGTAGGCAACACCAAACTCTTTACGCGTCTGCATTTCTTCTTCACAAATGGCGCGGATGCCGAGCTGCAAAAGCGGAATACCTTCATCGACAATGCGCTTCATCACCGACGCATGGCTATAGGGGTTGTCTTCGTAACGATCGCGCAGATCAGCGTGAGCGTCGATCTGGACTACGCCAAAATCTCGTTCACCTGCATCAAGCATCCCCTTGATCAGACCGTAGGTGACCGTATGTTCGCCGCCTATACCCACTGGGATCTGACCGCGCTCGATAACGCGGCGTGTCACTTGGGCGATCGCCTCGATCACGTCGCCTGGCTCGCCGCTGCAGTCGATCGGCGCGTGGGTAAAAATCCCTTCCTGCCCTGGAATACTTTTGCCGTCCCACTGTTCTAGCTGCCAGCTTGCCTCAAGAATAGTTTTAGGACCATCGGCGGTACCGCCCCCGTAAGAAACGGATGCCTCATAAGGTATCGGAATGACCTGAAAGAGCGCGTCGACCTCGGCCGGTTGCTCGAACTCCGAGCCTAAAAACACAGGGTAACCTGGGGCGGCTAACTGATCGAATTCTTCCATGTCTCTATCCTATGATTAATACCCTATGATTAATACGCTTTGCCACTCTGTAGCCTGACTCAATGCGATGCGAGCACTGTCGCGCACTTTTGCGTGACTTAAGGTCAAGGTAAAGACGACTAAGACAGCCGATCTCGAAAGTCTTCGTAGGTGAAGCCTTTGACCACCCTCACCTCATCGGACTGAGAGTTCCAGATGGCGATTGAAGGAAGCTGCACACCGTTAAAGGTCGACGTCTTAACCATCGTGTAATGCGCCATGTCATCGAAAATAATTCTATCGCCGACTTTAAGCGGTTTTTCAAAGCTGTAGTCGCCGACCACGTCGCCCGCGAGACAGCTAAGGCCTCCAAGTCTGTAGGTGTGCTCATAATCACCAGGCTGACCCGAATTGAAAATATTCGCTCTATAGGGCATCTCGAGAATATCAGGCATATGGCACGTCGCGGAGCAATCGATTATCGCGATGTCTGTCACATTCGTCATAGTGTCGAGAATTTCTGCGACCATAACCCCTGTCTTATTGACGATACCCTCGCCGGGCTCAAGGTAAATCTGCAGGCCGTATTTCTCCGAGAAGTCTTTAATCCGCACGATAAGTGCTTCAATATCGTAGTCGGGGTGCGCTAAGAGATGGCCGCCACCGAAGTTAAGCCATTCGAACTGAGAGAGACGATCGCCAAACTCACTCTCTATTTTAGCGAGCGTCCGATCAAGCGGCGCATAGCCCTGCTGACATAACGTGTGAAAATGCAGGCCGCTGAACATCGAAAGATCTTCATCGACCAGTTGAGAGAGGGGAACGCCGAGGCGCGAACCCGCTGTGCACGGATCGTAAATCGGTAGCGCGCCTTCGGAATGTTCGGGGTTAATGCGCAGACCGATTTGCAGTTCAGGCCGAGCACTCATTGCCGATTCGGCAAGCTCTTTGAACCGATCCCACTGCCCCAAAGAATTCAGAATCACGTGGTCTGCGATAGTCATGATCTCTCTCAGATCGGACTCTTTGTATGCAGCCGAGAATACGTGAACCTCGCCGCCAAATTCCTCCCTCCCCAATCTCGCCTCTGCTAATCCACTCGCACAGGTACCCGCGAGGTATTTGTTAAACAGCGGGCCTAAGGAATACATGCCAAATGCCTTTAATGCGAGCAGCACTTTTGCACCAGAGCGCTCCTGAAAATCGGCGAGAATTTGCAAATTGCGCTCGACTGCGGCCTCGTCAACAACGAAACAGGGAGACGGTACTCGGCTGGGGTCAAAGGTCAGAAAACTGTCGGATGCGGGACGAATGTATTCGGTCATGTCTTAAGTCAACTCGAAGTCGGGGGCCTCGATCAGCCTCCATGGCAAACCATAGCTGTTCATATCAGCCATAAAGGGGTCGGGGTCCATCTGTTCCATATTCCAGACGCCCGGTTTTCGCCATTTGTCTTCGAGGATCATCTTTGCGCCTATCATCGCCGGCACGCCGGTTGTGTAGGATATAGCCTGCGACAATACTTCTTCGTAGCAAACCTGATGATCACAGATGTTGTAGAGATACACTGTTCTTTGCTCGCCGTCTTTGATGCCTGTCGCGAGACACCCTATGCAAGTCTTGCCTTTGGTGCGCGGGCCTAGAGTCGACGGATCGGGCAGCAACGCTTTCAGAAATTGCACCGGTACTATTTTCTGTCCGCCGAAATCGACAGGCTCGATACCTGTCATACCCACGTTAACCAACACGTCGAGATAGTTGAGATAGTTGTCACCGAAGCTCATCCAGAACTGCGCTTTTTTCAGCGTGGGAATATGCTTGGTAAGCGACTCGAGCTCTTCGTGATACATGCGGTAGACATTATAGGTACCAACACCTTCGGGACAGGTAAACGAGCGCTTCTCAGACATCGCAGGCGTGGCAACGAACTCGCCGTTTTCCCAGTGCCGGCATTCGGCTGTAATCTCGCGAATATTGATCTCAGGATTGAAATTAGTCGCGAACGCGTAGCCGTGATCGCCACCGTTTACGTCGATGATGTCGAGCGTGTGGATCTCATCAAAACAGTGCTTTTGCAGATAGGCGGTAAACACGTTCGTCGCACCCGGATCGAAGCCGCTACCGAGTAAGGCCATCAAACCAGCCTTCTCGAACTTTTCGTGATAAGCCCACTGCCAGCTGTATTCGAATTTCGCTGTATCGAGAGGCTCGTAGTTGGCCGTGTCCAAATAGTTCACCCCCGCCTCGAGACAGGCATCCATTATCGTCAGATCCTGGTAAGGCAACGCAACATTGATTACGAGAGTCGGTTTGACCTGTTTTAGCAGAGTGATAAGCTCAGGGACACAGTCGGCATCAACCTGCGCGGTTGTTATGCTGCGTCCCATTTTCTCCCTGATCTCGGCAGCAATTTGCTCGCATTTAGACAGCGTGCGGCTCGCAAGCATGATTTCAGTGAAAACTTCGGAAAGCTGCGCACACTTATGGGCTACGACACGGCCAACGCCGCCCGCCCCTATGATGAGGATTTTTGTCATGAGAATAGTAAACTAGCGTCCAGTCGGGTTCAGTCAAAGCTGAATAAATTCAGTGATTTACCAATCCAGCAAACCTGGCGTTCGAGGTAAGATTTTCGGAACGGGAATTTAATCTTAAGTGGCCGAAGAGTCCAGTATTATTCGATTTAATCTGCAGTTACCCTGCTATTGCCTATGAGCCCTCTTTTTAAGTAGAGTGGACGGCTATCTTTATAGCTCCTTTACCTAATGATTTACCACCAAAGCCTCTGGAAACGATTGCATAGCCCATAACACACGCAGAGAGACTCTCTATGAAGGCCCTGTTGCTCAGAATGTTCATACTCAGAATGCTTGCACTAGCCCCTATTCTCGCGCTTCTAAGCACCTCCCTTAGCGCCGCTGAATCCAAGCTCCCAAGCGGTGGCCTGAGCGTGACTAAGCCAAGTACGAGCATTTCCTTAGGCTCTGAGGCAATGGCGAAGTGGGCGCGTAGCTGTGCTTTATGTCATATAACGGGCGAAGCCAATGCGCCGGTCATAGGCGACACTTTGGAATGGCAACAACGGCTTCAAAAAGGTGAAGCCGCCTTGCTCAACAATGTCGTTAATGGGATTAATTCCATGCCACCGCTAGGCTATTGCATGAGCTGCGAGGCCGCCGACTTTCGGGTGATGATCGACTACATGGCGGGAGTAAAGTGATGAGAAAGATATCACGCCGTTCGTTTCTTGCCTCAAGCGTTAAGGCAGCGCTATTTAGTGGTGTTGGTGGTTTCGCTGTTAAAGGTGGCGCTTCTGCTGAATCGGTGTCCTGGAGCAATTGGTCTGGCGGGCAGACCTGCCAGCCTGCTGGTCGCTATGACATCGGCAGCGAAGAACATCTCAGCAGTTTGTTAAAAAAAACAAGCGGCGCCATTCGCCCTGTTGGCTCAAGCCATTCTTTCAGCCCGCTTGTGCCTACCGATGGACACCTCATCGTTATTGATCGGCTGAGCGGCATACTCGAATATGATTCCGAGACGAAACAAGCAACGATAGGAGCGGGATCGCGGCTCGGCGATCTCGGCGACCCTCTCGCCGCAATCGGGCAGGGCATGGTCAACCTGCCTGATATTGACAGGCAAACCGTCGCGGGCGCCATCGCCACTGGCACTCATGGCACGGGCGTCGCTCTTCAAGCACTGTCGGCCTGTGTCGCCTCACTGCGCCTTGTCACTCCGGGCGGCGAGGTTATGGACATCGACGCAACCAACCCCGACCTACTGCATGCAGCGCGGGTCAACGTTGGCGCCTTGGGTATCGTGACTCAGGTGACGATGCAAAACCGCGAGTCCTACAAATTAAAAAAACGCGAATGGGCCGCACCAACCGAAGATATTCTGGAAAATTTCGACGAGTTGGCTGCGTCACACCGCCATTTCGAAATATTCCCATTGGTCTACTCCGACTATTCATTAGTGCTTTCGATCGATGAAACTGATGAGCCTATCGGGCAGATCGAGATAGAGGCTGTGCCCAGCGACGATGCCTCTATCGCAGAATCGCTTGGACTAAGCGATAACCCTACTCCGGCCGAACGCAGGCGAATGAGCAACGCGACAGCTTCGCGTATTCAAGCGACCGAGTCGGTCGATGTTTCCCATAAAATCCTCTCGAACGTGCGCAATAGTCGCTTTAACGAGATGGAGTATTCGGTGGCCGCCGAAGTAGGAGCAGAATGCCTACGGGAAATTTTGAAAACTATCTACGATGAGAAAATCGACGTGCAGTTTGTCTTGGAATACCGCTACGTAGGCGCCGATCAAGACTGGCTTAGCATGTCTTATGGCGAGCATTCCCACGCCACTATTTCGATTCACCGAATGGCTAGCGAAGACTATCGCCCCTATTTTGATCGAATAGAACCGATTTTTTGGAAATATGGCGGTCGACCACATTGGGGAAAAGTGCACAGCCTGACGCACAAAGAGTTATCAGGGCTGTATCCGCGATTCAACGACTTCATGGAGCTTAGACAAGAATTGGACCCCCACGGAAGGATGTTGAACCCTCACTTACGCGCCTTGTTTAATGCCTAAACTCGCAGCGACTTAAGCAGACATTCCTCGCGCTGAAATTGGCCAAACCGCTTCGACTTTGTCGCCGCGAATCGCGTACATTTGGTCATAAAGATTCACGACCGGGTCACAGTGAGAAACGATCACCTCTAACTTATCACCCACTTTGTAATTACGCGACGGATTCTCACCGTAGAGTATAGTGCCAAATTCATCCGAGCCTGACCGATAGGTCATGTCGGACTCGCCTTTGATAATGGGCCAAGGTTGATTGATTGTGCAGGCTTTCGCGCCAGCATCTGAGGTTGCACGACCTTCGTATTGGTCATTAAGAACCGTAGTCATTACTGTAAGCGATGCAGCGAAGTCAGAATAAACTTCGAGGTCTTGCTCCCCACCTATCGACAAATACTGAGCATCCATAAACACGTAACTTCCTACCTGCACATCGGTCAAACCCACCGTTTCGTGATCAATGTTGTATGTGCCCGTGCCGCCGCCGCTAAAAATCTCGGCATTGAGGCCTGACGCTTTCATCAGGTTGAAGGTATCGGTTGCCTGAACCATCCGTTCTAGTGTTTGCGTCTTGCGGGCCTGAAAGCCAACCACATGTTGGGCTGCCGCGTCATAGCAAAGCATACCTCTAAATCGTAGTCCTGGTAGACGATCGATAAGCTGCGCAAGTTGCAGTGCAGGCTGACCAAATGGCGTGCCTGTTCGTTTAATGCCCGGGTCAACATCAACGACCACATCGGCAATAATACCCTTTGCCACCGCCGCCTCCGATAAAAGACGCGCATTAGCCTGCGAGTCGGTCGCTTGAATAAACCCAGGGCACTGCTGTGCCAGATTCATCGATCGATTAATTTTTGTCGGCGTGACATTACCCGTAGTGTTGAGTATCTCGTCGATGCCGTTACGAAACATCGCCTCGGCCTCGCTGACCTTCGCGGTGCAAATGCCAACCGACCCTCTCGCCATCTGCATGTGCGCAATCGTCGGGCACTTATGTGTTTTGGCATGCGGGCGACTCGCGATGCCATTGTTCGACAGTGTCGTCGCCATTTTATCGAGATTACTTTCGAGACGATCGAGATCGACACACAGCGCAGGCGTGTCCAGCTCCCACTTAGAGACGTTGACAGACATCTCGCCATTCGCGTAAAAATCCTGCATCTCTTTTGAGGTATAGCCACGAACCGATGCAGGGACCCAAATCGCTGCAGCGCCGCCTGCCTGAAGAAACCGTCGCCTTGAGAGATTATTGTTATTCATAGGATACGCCTTTGGAGGGAATGTTATGGCTTTGGCCTAATACTACTAGAATCTGCGCGTATCCCAAGTAATTTTGTCCTGATTCGGGAGCCTACTCTTGCCCCATAATTACTGATAATTTGACACAGGTGTAGTGCTCGGCTTTCTGCTGAAGCGGTGCTACGCTGCTGACCTCGATTTAAAACGTACTTGAAGCCTAACGATTATTTGCCCTGACCCTAAGGAAGCAAAACATGAACACACCTCGATTATTCGGCAAACGGCTCTCGCTAGCTGCAGCGGCGCTATTATTTACGATGCCGGCAATTTCGACACGCGCGGCCGAGAGCGTCTTGTTTATCGGCAACAGTTTTACCTTTGGCTATGGCTCTGCCGCGCGCTATTACCGCGCAGACACCGTAACCGACCTCAACAAAGAAGGCACCGGAGGTGTGCCTGCCCTGTTCAAATCCTTCGCCGATCAGGCGGGCGTCGACTATGATGTATCGATAGAAACTTATCCAGGTGCGGGCCTCGACTTCCATCTTGCTAATCGGCTAGAGCTGATTGGCCAGCAGCCTTGGGATCATGCAGTCATGCATGGCTTTAGCACACTCGATAGAGACGCACCGGGTAACCCTGCCACACTTATTGCCACCGTTGCCGACATGGCTGAATTCCTGCGTGGACTCAATGCGGACTCCGAACTCTATCTTTCCGCGACATGGTCGCGTGCCGACATGGTCTACCCCGAAGGCAAGCCTTGGCATGGCACACCCATCGAGCAGATGGCGATAGATATTCGTGCAGGCTACGACGCAGCAGCGGACGGCGTTGGCGCTTCGGTAAATCCTGTTGGCGAGGCCTGGTCGCGCGCGATGGCAACCGGCGTTGCCGACCCGAATCCCTATGACGGCATAGCGCTAGGACAGGTCGACCTCTGGACATGGGATCACTATCACGCGAGCAGCTATGGTTATTATCTTGAGGCGTTAGTCGTTTTCGGAAACGTTACGGGCATTGACCCGCGCTCACTCGGGCGCAATGAATGTTCGGGCTATGAGTTAGGGTTTTCATCTGCAGAGACTGCTGCGCTGCAGCAAGTTGCCTTCGATCAGCTCGCCTCCGAGGGCAAAGTAACCGCTGCGCCGTCCGACGAGGCAAGAGTAATTCCGCAGCGCTGCAAGGGTTAAGCGCGCTGCGACTACTCATCGTTTAGTCGCGTGCAAAATGCCCAACACGGTCGCCACTGTAAGTCCCAACCCAAATCTGATCGCCCACCTGCAGCGCGGAGCTCACGCGCTGCAGTGTTGCGTCACCGTCCATGCCGCCTATTCTTTTTGCTTCAAGTGATGCGGCATCAACTTCAACTACCGACCACCCGTTGCCGCCGGCGTTGCCACCAGCGGTGAGCAGTTTGCCTGATTCGCCCCAGCGAATGTTGTCGAGAATAATGTCTAGCGCAACCGAATCACTCGCGACAGGCTCTTGGCTAAGATCGAATCGTACAAGTTCGCGCGTGCCTAATGCCGCCACGTAGAGATAACGATTATCATCGGACACAACAATACCGTTAGGCCCAGCCAGCTCGCTGCCTACTAGTACAGCAGGCTCACTTCCTGGCCGCCAGATGACGACACCGCCTTTGACTAGACCCGTCACAGCCGCCGCGATGCCTCTCTCCCATTCCATAAACTGCGTAGTGGCAAAGCCGCCATCGGCAAGAATTGCGACACTGTTGTGCATGATCGATTCGTCGAGCGGAACACAGCCTCGCCACGTTAGCTTCGCGTCGCCACCGGCTAAACTTAGGTCAAAAATCTCGATGGCCTCACGTCCGCCATGGCTTGTGATGTACAAATCAAACACGTCGGCGCCGGTTTCGCGCAGAGCAAGGCCGTGAGCTGAAAAATTGGTGACATCGAATAAACCTGGACAGCTTGAATAGGAAACGCTGTCAAAATCTTGGGAGAAATTAGGGGCGCTGACTAAATCATGCCAACTGTTATCGTCGGTATCGATCAGATAGACATGCCCGTTTACCCCCTCGCCAGTCATGCCCGAGGTAATGATAAACTCACTGTCGCCGACGCTCAGAAGATCTTCGGCATTCATTAAACCGCAGACATAGCTGATGCCTGAGTCCGCGACACAGGCATCAGACGGCTCCGCGGCGAAGCTATGCGCGGACAGGAACAGACTAACGCCAAAGGCGGCTAAAATATTGGAGGCAAAAAATTTCATAGTTTTCTCTCGTCATGACTATTTAAATAGCTTACGTAATTAGATTCATCTCATCGTCCCACTCGGCGGTGATATCACGACGCGTTTGATCAACACACTTTGCCAACCACTCTGCGTCATAGCTTTTCCCATGCCTTGCTAATACTTCCTCGGGCACGCCGTCCCAGATGTTCGGCGTATTTCCCTGATACCCCAGATCGCGGAAGCCCAGCTCGGTCGTGTAATACCCAGTGAGTGTCATGTTACGCATTAGCGTAAAGAAAGCGATGCCCGGCTGAAGCGCGTCGTCCTGTACATCCGGATAAGCGATTTCGTCACAGATTGCCAACTGCTGCTGCGCATCAACATCGATAAACCTTGCGCCAAAGTTTTCGAGCGCATAGCTATCGAGCCACGCAATACCGTCACGTAGTGGCCGTTTATACTGCGCTCGGTCTTTCGCCATAAATTCAACGAAATCGGGAAGCCCTGCATCAAGCGCGCCACCATTCTCATGATTCGACGGCAGGATAATGTCGCAGAGCACGGCAATGGTAAGCAGTTCATGTTCGCGAAAAAAAGTCTCTGCAAAAAGCGCGGCGTCGCGCTGTTTTTCAGCGTCGGTTCGTGCGTAGGAATAGTGCGTTGGCAGCGATGTCCACGACACCGCCCGTGACGTTGCACTGGGGGCGCAGCCAGAGCTCGCGAGCAGGGAGCTCGCAAGAGGGGCGAGCATGAGCGCTTTAAGTACGTCTCTTCTATGTATCGCTACGCTATTGCTGTTCGGTTTGGTCATCGCTCGCACCCTAAATATTCTGCTGTTTCATCTGCTCGATAATGTAGTCCGACGCGCGCCACGATAGCGCGAGAATCGTCCACGTTGGATTTTTATCGGCTTGAGAAACAAAAGTACCCGCATCGACAACGAACACATTACTTGCGTCGTGCAGCTGGCCGAATTGATTGGTCACCGAAGTTTTCGGGTCTAGCCCCATTCGGGTTGTGCCCACCTCGTGAATAATTTCACCCGGCTTTGCAAGACCGTATTTACGACTGGCACCCGGTTTCTCGCCCAGCAAAATACCCCCAGACGCCTCGAGCAACGCCTCCATTGAGTCTTGCATGTGCTTTGCCTGATCGATCTCGTAATCGGTCCATTGATAGTTAAAGCGCAGAACAGGAATGCCCCACTCATCGACCACCTCAGGGTCTAGCTCACAGTAGTTATCAAACTGCGGTACGCTTTCACCTCGACACGCGATACTAAGCCGCGCACCATAAAAGCGCCGAATATCATCTCGTAATCCATTGCCATAGCCGCCAATCCGCTCGCCTAAATATCCATTGTATTGATTAGCCGCAAAACCAAACCCGTATGACGGCATGCCCATGCCACCGCCTATCTCGAGATGGTAGCCGCGCGGGAAATCTAACGTAGAATTTTCAAGCCACCATGGGGTGTAAACATGCATACCACCGACGCCGTCTTCGTTGTAAATATCTCGGTCCATCAGTTCCGGCAAAAAGGCCGCGCGACTTGCACCGGTAGAGTCATGAAGATAACGCCCTACGTGACCACTGCTATTCCCCAGACCGCTTGCATGATGATCACTTTTCGAATTGAGCAATATACGAGCGCTGCTGCATGCCGAAGCCGCTAAGATTACGACGCGTCCCTTAAGCTGATATTCCTTTTTGTCCTCTTTGTTAATATACGACACGCCAGTTGCCTTGCCGCTTTCATCGGTCGTCACCTCGCGCACCATAGAGTTGATGTAGAGATCGACCTGCCCTCCTTTCAATGCGGGGTAAATAAGCGCCGTGCTCGAGGAGAAGTCTGCGTGAATCGAACACGCACGGCTGCACTGGCCACAGTAATAACAAACCCCTCGCTCATCGTTAATGCGTTTTGTGAGCATAGACTTGCGCGCGGGATAAACTGGCACATTGAGCTTGCGAGCGCCGTCGATATAGAAAAGTTCGTGAAGACGAGGCTTAGGCGCGGGGAGAAAAAATCCATCGGGGTCGTTAGCCAGGCCTTCATTGCTGCCAAAAACACCAATCAATTTATCTACTTTATCGTAGTAAGGCTTCACGTCTTCGTAGCCAATTGGCCAGTTGTCACCGAGGCCGTCTACGTCTTTACGCTTAAAGTCGAGCGGGCCGAAGCGCAGGGATATGCGACCCCAATGGTTTGTGCGTCCGCCTAACATCCGCCCACGCCACCACATAAACTCGGTGTCGCCCTTTTGAGTGTAGGGCTCTCCATCGAGGTCCCAACCGCCTATACAGGCGTTGTAATCGCCAAAGGGCCTGCGCCGCGTGCTCGCCCCACGACGCGGCGATTCCCATGGATTTCGCAACTGTGTGCGATTTTCATCCGCTGCGGGATCGTAGTAACCACCGGCCTCCACCAAGGCGACTTTGAGGCCTGCATTCGCTAATTGATAGGTCGCCATGCCACCACCGGCGCCCGAGCCAACAATAATGATGTCGTATTCTTGTTCAGCCATTCGATGCTTAATCCTTATTCTGTGCTCCACTAAAGAGTAGAATAATCCGACTAAAAGAGACACCGAATTTTTAAAAAAACCACGCAATCAGTCAAGAGCCCTTTTAGCCACTTACTGAGACATTTCTTCGCGATCTGCCTCATCAGTTTCGCTTTCAACCCGTGGGTCTAAAGTGATAGCACCCTGAGCGCCAACAGTGGTCGCCATTTCGAATTCCGTAAAATGCTCTCTCGCAGACCCTCGTACTTTGGTTAGTACAAATATTGCCATTCCACCAAGCATAAGTATTAGCCCATTAACAATGAAGAACGCGTGAACCCCTATAAAACTCATCGCTTGTGCGACAACTAACGGCCCAACTATTGCGCCTAACGCATGAACAATCATCAGCCCTGTGCCAATTTCAAGGAAGGAACTCGATGCCGAATTGTCGCTTGCATGGGCAAGACTCAAAGCATATAGCGGCATCGCACAACCACCATAAAAGACCATCAAATATGGCACGCCTTCAACTTCGGAAAATAACATAAGTAAAGACACGAGCGCCCCGACAAACATGATCGAAAAGATGACGATCCGACGATCCATCTTGTCCGAGAGTCGGCCCAACGGCAGTTGCGTCAGCGCTCCACCAATAATTCCCAACGCCATCATCGTACTAATTTCATCAATCGCAAGCCCTATCTGTAATCCGTAAGCTGGTGCTAAGCCATAATAAGAGCCGGTCACCAGACCTGAAATCAACGCGCCTATTGTTGCGGCTGTCGAGGTTCTGAGCACTAGAAAAGGCGAAAACGAAGCGGACGGAATTTGAGAGGGTTGCGCGGTACGTGTGAGACAAATGGGTATTGCGGCGGCAACAAAAAGCATCGCCGCCAGAATAAGCAGACTTCCATCTTCGATCGGTGAAACTTTGAGCAGTAACTGTCCAGAAGCCATTGCGAAAAGCGCTATCATCGTATAAAACGAGAGCACAGTGCCTCGATTGTCTTCCACTACGAGCTCATTAAACCAACTCTCGATGACCAAATAGAGTCCAGCAACCGACACGCCTACCAAGAATCTTAAGGCAAGCCAGAACACATAGTTCTCAGACAAAGCCAAGGCCAGAATACTCGCCGTGCCCAATGAAGAAAGCGCTGCGAATGAACGAATGTGGCCCGACCTGCTAACAAGATATGGAACCAAGAAGCACCCAATAAGGAAGCCAGAAAAATACACGGACCCGAGCATGCCTGCCGCCAAATTAGACCAGCCGAATAATTCTGCGCGAAGAGGGACATAGGCAAGCTGCAATCCATGGCCTGCAATCAAAATAGCCATGCCAAAAAGTAGCGTCGATATTCGCCCGATAATAGGCATTAACATTGAGTAACCCTTTCTAACCTTAAGCAGCTATAGCCACCGTTCTTGCAAATTGAGAGATCAAATTAATCAACTGACTGCCTGAAAATGAAAGACAAGCAACGAGAGAACGAATTGTACGCTTAAATAATTACCCTGAGTTACTTTTAGCTCAAAAGAAGCAAAGCGGGGTAAAAGATGCCGCGTATTCCCTCTTACCACAATGCTTGCTGGATAAGAGCCTTCGGATTATTCTCAATTACTTAACCCGTATGATATTTGCAGCCCAATAAGGACAATAATATGGCTCTTTTCCGGCGACACACCTTATCAATCCTTGGCACGTCACTTTTTATCGTTTATGCCCAATTTATGATCTTGTCCAGCGCCTATGCACAACAGTTACCGGGCACTGAAAATGGCGAGTGGCGCTATCTAGGCGGCGATGCCGGCAACACCCGTTACTCTGCTCTAGATCAGATCAACGAATCTAATTTTGCCGAACTCGAGCAGGCATGGATTTGGCGAAGCGATAACTTTGGGCCTAACCTCGACTATTTTTCGCGCGCCACACCGATCTACGTAAATGAGACGCTTTATACAGTCGCCACACCGCGGCGGCAGGTCGTCGCGATAGATCCACGAACCGGCGAGAATCTGTGGACATTCAGAGAGCCCGAAACTATTCGACATCAGCGGTCGCCTCGCCAGGCTTATGGCAAAGGCGTTGCCTATGCTGAGATCGACGGACGCGGCGTCATCTACATCACAACGCCCGGATTCTTTCTATGGGCGCTCGATGCCGAAACAGGGCTTCCGCTTGAAAATTGGGGCAACGCATTTTCGGTTGGTGGCTATCCTAAAACTGGGGTGATCGATCTTGTTCCGCAGTTAGTTGAAGATTGGCAACCGTGGCAAGACTACCTCGTGAGTGGCGGTACCTATGACGCAAACTACGGCATTCCTCGCGAACTTGGCATGGTCACCGCCTCTGCCCCGCCGATTGTCGTTAATGGCGTTGTTGTGGTGCTTGTGGGGCATCAGCCAAGCTATGGGCAGACGCGTATCGAGAACGTCCCAGGGGACATTATGGGGTTCGACGCCGCGACCGGCGAGTTTCTGTGGAAATTCCATTCAATACCAAGACCCGGCGAAATCGGTCACGAGACATGGCTTAACGACGCATGGAAATTCTCGGGAGACATTTCAACATGGGCGCCAGCATCAGCTGACCCTGAACTTGGCCTTGTTTATTTAGTGACCAATGCCTCTACGGTTCAGTCTTATGCGGGCCACAGACCTGGCGACAATTTATTTGGCGGCAGTGTTCTCGCGCTTGATGTTAAAACAGGCGAACGCCGGTGGCATTTCCAGATCCATCATAGCGACCAGTGGAATTACGATCTGCCCACGCCGCCAATGCTAATGGATCTCACGGTTGATGGTCAGCGCATTCCTGCGCTTATTCAGAATACCAAACAGGGTCTGGTCTTTGCCTTTAACCGCGAAACAGGCGAGCCAATTTGGCCTATCGAAGAGCGTCCGGTCATGCAAACTGAGGTGCCGGGTAATTGGACAGCTGCAACACAGCCCTTCCCTACGTGGCCAGAACCTGTTGATCCGATCGTCACTAACGGACTCACCGAAGAATTTGTCATCGACTACACACCCGAACTCAAAGAGCAGGCGATGATGATTCTCAATGGCTATCGTGTCGGCGGGCTCTATGTCCCGCCATTGCCGCGCGACCATACCAATGAATTTATTAATAACATTGGCTGCCTTGGTGCCGGCAATGTGATCCCCCATCCTCCGGTTGGCGATCCCAGCACCGGCATGATGTTTAACTCGCACAGCCGCTCATGCTTCGCCCCCGGATTTATGATTCCGACCAACGGCATCGATCGCGATAACCCCAACTACCCCAAGCCAGGGGACGGCGGCGTGACGCCAAACAGCACCCCAACGACAGGACGCACAGTAGCCGCGTGGCGCCCCGGTGGCGGTGGTGGACTGCCAACCATCGATGGCTTGAGAGTCTATAAGCCCATGGACAGCCAGCTCACCGCTTACAATATGAACTCGGGCGCCAAAGCATGGTCGTTGCCAGTTGGTCCAACACCCGATGAAATAAAGAACCACCCAATGCTCGCAGGTGTCGATGTGCCAGAAACCGGCGGCCTAGGCTGGTCAATTCAGATGGTAACCGGTGATTTACTCGTGCAGGCGCGCGCGATGAGCGAAGGCGGCGTCCAATTCGCCCCCGACGAGGACCCGCTCACACTCAACGCCCGCAATAAATTTACGGGCGAAATCGTAGCGAGTGTGCCGCTGCCAGCGCCGGCTCAATATGGAATGATGACCTATAGCCACGACGGCAAACAGTACATTGTCGTGCAGATTGGCAGCTCCCGCACCGATATGCCGGGCGCGCTGGTCGCCTATCGATTGCCTTAAAAAGTCAGTTCACCAAGAATAAAAAAAGGCGGAAGAACCCAAGTTCTCCCGCCTTTTTTCATTCTATTTTATTCTATCTATTTGGTCCTAAAGGCTTAGTGACCTCCGCCACCGCCGTCGGACTTCGCTCCAGGCAAGGCCATCGCAGTGAGCTTGGCGCCTGTTTGCAAGATGATGTACTGGTGGCCATCGTGCATCCATGAGCTCATGCCGTAGCGGCTGCGTGCAGGCACTTCGACGCGATCAAGCTCATTACCCGTCTTCTTATCGATCGCATAGAGCAGCGCCGTAGAGCCGTCGTGATCGAGATCAGAGTAAATGAGCAGATTCTTGGTTGTCACCATGGGCACTTGGTTGCCCGTGCCGGTGTCACCAATGTCGATACCCTCAAGCGCTGGGCTGTTGCGAATTCGGTCAGGGGTTTCGCCCGTTGGAATCTGGAATGCAATCTCGCCCGTGTTCATGTCATATGCCGTAATTGTGCTGTAAGGCGGCTTGAAGTAGGGGATGCCAGACTTGAGGCGTGGCGGACGACCTGAGCGGTCATTCGCGTAGAGGGCGAAAGTCGACCCAGTAGGCTCGGCTATGCGCGCGTCTGCCTCTTCACCAGGAATCACTCGCTGCCAGCTGCACGCTCGTGCAGAAGACACGTAGAGGAAACCCGAAGTAGGATCAGCTACCGGTGGTGCAGTAATGTTCGCACCGCCCCCATCGCCCGGGCACATCGCCGACGAGATCTTACCCGCTGGGTCTGTGTCATGAATCGGTGGATTAAAGAGTGGCCCCATATCGTAATTAGCCATCACCTCGAGCGCCTCTTGACGCAGTTCGGGCGTGAAATCGATCAGGTCGTCTTCCGAAATACCTTGCATCTCGAATGGCGGTGGCTTGGTGGGGAATGGCTGCGTGGTCGCAAGCTTCTCACCGGGAATATTAGATGCAGGCACCGCGCGATTTTCCATTTCCCACAGAGGCTCGCCAGTGAGACGGTCGAATGCGTAAACGAACCCTTGCTTGGTTACCTGTGAGACAGAAGAGACTTTACCGCGACCCGGAATATCGAGGTCGAGCTGGATGGGCGCAGCCGGATTATCGTAGTTCCACACATCGTGCTTCACCGTCTGGAAATGCCATCTGCGCTCTCCGGTCTCGGTATCGAGCGCAATCAGACTAGTACCAAACAGGCCGTCGCCCGGACGGAAACCGCCGTAATAGTCGATTGTGGGTGGGTTCGTCGGAATATAGACAATGTTATTTTCGGGATCTGCCGTGAGAGGCGCCCATGAAGAAACATCCCCTGTCCATTTCCACGCATCGTTTTCCCATGTCTCGTGGCCGTATTCGCCCGGCTTAGGAATAACGTTGAACTTCCACTTAAACTCACCCGTAGTCTTATCATAGGCAAGAATATCACCGGGAATGTTTTCAACTCGCGCTTGTAAATAACCCTGCTCGGCTGAGTTGCCAACTATGATCGTGTCGTTCACGACAATCGGCGGCGAAGACGTAGTGATGTAGCCTGTCTCGAGCGGAATGCCCTCATAGGGGTCATAAAGATGGCCCAAATCGGCGAGCATGTCGACCACACCAGTCTCGGGGAAGCCGTCGACGGGTACTTGCCCACCAAAGCCCTCAAGCGGCGCGCCAGTCTCGGCATCAAGTGCAACGAGGAAAAATCCTGGGGTAGCGATATAGACCACGCCTTTGCCGTTAATGCGCGAATAGCCAATGCCTTTGCCATACGAGGCGCGCATGGAGTATTCCCAGCGCCGCGTGTTGGGCAGGCGATACGACCAAAGAGTCTCTCCACTCTTTGGATCGATAGCTACCACATGGCGCCGTGCGCCAGAAACAGTAAACAGCTTACCGTCGACATAAGTGGGCGTCGAACGCCCTGAACGACCGCCGAAGCTTGCGCCGTCCCATTCCCACACTACTTCCAGCTCATGGAAGTTTTCGGCAGAAATCTCCTCGGCAGGCGTGAAACGCGTGTGGGCATAGTCGCCACCGAGCGTAAACCACTCCGCCGTGTCTTCGGTTACCTTGTTCTGGCTCAGGCCGACGCTAGGCGCAAGCCCGACGATAGCAGCCAGGCTACTAAGACACGCGAGTCTTTTTAGCAGCGAAACCTGTGTTGATGCAGAACGTGCTTTCATTGTTATTGCCTCTAAGGGGTCACGTTTAAGAGGCCTTACAATAAAAGGGGAGACGCGAAAACACAAGAGGATAAAAGGGGTAGGGTAAAAGGGGTCTGACCCCTTTTACCCTACCCCTTTTATCCTAAGGCAGCATAATGCTCGCGATTCGGTCCCCCGATGCGCTTCCAAGGTAAAGTCTACCAGCGTGAGGCAGTGCCACTGTGGCATAACCCATCGGAGCGCCTTTATGGTGAAACACAACTTCGGAGCTCATGTCATCTGAATTAGCTTTCACCACCTGAAACTCAAGCAAGCAGGGCCCCGTGTGTCCATCTTCGCAACGCTCGTTCACTGGGTCGTTAAGATGTGAAGCAATCCAGAGTGCGCCGTCGGCATCGATTACCACGTTGTCGGGGCTGCGAACCGCCACTTCCCCCTCGACAACGCCGGTTTGACGATCGACTTTGATAGTCTTGTTCGCCATGTATATGTTAACGAAAAGCTTAGTGTTGTCTGCGCTAACCGTGATGCCATTCGGCATCATCTCATCGGAGTTTGGTAGCTTGGTAAACCCGCTTGCCTCCTGCCACTCCCACACCCAGCCAATCTTTTCGCCGGCGGTTAGCTGAGCAACAATTGTGTCGAAGGGCGTGCTCTTATTCCACATATGCGTCACGAAAAATCCGCCATCATTCAATCCGGCGACGTCGTTCATATAGGCATCGTTACCAGGCTGCGCACAGCCTCGCCAATCTAGCGTTGAATCTGCGCCGGCTGCCGCGAGTTCGAAAAATTCTATCTGCTCGTCGCCATGGTTCACCACAAGCAGCTGCAGACGCCCATCGGCTCTGGTAATTAGATCGATGCCATGTGGACTAAATTTAGCCACTTCTGGCGGCTGACACGTTACGTCACCCCATCGTGGCTCCGTTGGCTCCCAGTGAATCGCTATAGGCCTGCGTACTCCCTGAGCAATATCTAGCATAGAGAGTGTATTAGGGAGGTCGGACATGAACGCACCCATCTCACTTACCAGTAAAAAGTTACCCCCAGGAATCACTGCAAGATCTTCGGGATTTTTAAACCCACAGAAAGAAGAAATACCTGCAAGGTCATCGCATGCAATTTCGCCCGGCGCGGCGCTGCGTCCAGGCATCGAACCCTCTGCTGTTTGTTGTTCAGCGGGACTGGAAGGACCGCAACCGGCAAGCACAAAAGCCGCCGCAGCGAGCGAGAAAGAAAGAAAGGTTTTAGTCATGGCAGACCTCAGGGTTTGTTATTATTTTAGTCGAGAATAGTACAACTGACCTCACTTGCCTACTTCGCAGGCTATTCACAGCGCGTCCAAAAAAGACACTACCTCGGCAGCGGTCCTCTGCGGATCTTCCTCCATGGGTATATGGCCCAAATCATCGAAGATTACTGTCCTGACATTGGGCAGCGCCGTCTCGAATGCAGCCGCCGCCGACACAGGTATCACAGAGTCTTGCGCTCCCCAAATAACCAGCGTTGGCTGGGTAAGCACGCTTAAGTCGGGCGTCTTGATGTCGGTATTACTGTAAGAGTCAGTGCGACCCAAAATCGCTGCACGGGTGCCTTCTCGCATAATCAGTTCGTAATATCGATCAACCAACGCCTCGGTAACAACCGGTGAATCGTTATACGCGGCTCGAAGCCCTTGCCCAATGAGCGGAGCAGGATCCAACGCCCCCGCGATGGCGCGAAACCATCCCTGTCGGAGAAGGCTAAACGCCACAGGGCCGGACCTTCGCGATTCGGAATCATCGCTGTCGCCTTGCCAATTAGTCGGTGGAACAGAATCAACAAGCACCATCGCTGACACACGCTGAGGATGCTCGAGCGCATAGCGCCAGGTCGCGCCCCCGCCCATTGAGTTACCGCCAAGCACGAACGTATCGAGGCCCACTTCGTTGACCACCGCGTCGATAGTTTGCGTGAATGCCTCAGCGCCATATTCACCGCTCGGTACCGCACCCGTCAGGCCATGCGCAGGTAGGTCGAGGGTAATCACCCGATAGCGCTGCCCGAGTATCTCAACCCAAGGCTCCCAGGTGTGCAGCGAGGCCATCGCTCCGTGAACAAGCACCACAGGCATTCCGTCTTCTTGGCCTTGATCTCTGTAATGAACACGCGCGCCGTTCTCCATAATAAGGTACTGCGACTCCGCGTTACTGTATTTTGCGTCCACCTGCGCCGTGGGTATGTCACCCTCAAACAGAAACACGCTCGCCGCGATGAGTAGAACAATAAGCATGACAAGCAGCCTCTTTAGAATGTTCACTTGAACCCTTTGGTAACTATTATTGCTAGATTAGCGCTTCTGCTCTGTTCGATAGAAAAGGAAGAAACACCACGTCGATACTGCAGAGAGCAAATGCCAAATCGCATGCGGCTGTGCATGAGCCGACATTGCTCAGATCTGAGGCCGTCACTTTATCAGATTCGATCTACTGAACAATCGCATTACATACACTAAAATCCCACAAGGTATTTCTCCACTTTTTAAACGGCACAAAAAAAGGGGCTTTTCAGCCCCTTCGTTTACGCTTCAACAGATTGCTTAGCGATTAGCATGTGCAGCTGTGTCTTCGTTGGCTGCATACCAAATGAATAGACCGAACGCGATCTTATTGAGAACGTCGGCGAGGTTGTAGACTATGTTCAGCGTGCCAGCGTCTGCGCCACCTGCGAGATATCCTAAGAAGTATCCTATAGGATAGATCGACCAGCCAATCGTCACTGTCCACTTCATCAACCCGTATGACTTCTGTACGGCTGGCGTAGCTTGTGATGCTGCTACTTTACTTGCCTCACCTGCGAAAATTTCATAGAGAATAAACGCCCAACCCGCCATTCCAATAGCAAAGCCGAGAGTCGCATTCATGTATCCTGCTTCACCCAAATAACCTGGAATCAGCATTACCAACGTGCCCACTAAGAGTCTGAAGAAAATGCCTCCGGAAACCTTAGCGATCGCTGCAAGGATCAAGTAGAACTCAATCATCAAGAGCGGGACTGTCAATAACCAATCGATGTATCTAAATTCAGTCGGCGAGGCTCCTGTCGAAACCCAGACATCTCTCATGTAGAAGTAATGGAAGGCAGCAATAAATGTTACCAAAGCACTCACTGTTAGCGATGTAGCCCACTTGCCACCGATCCTCATGGACTCCATGAGAAAGAAGACGGTCGACGCAGCAAGCGCCATCGAAATTAACCAAAATGAATAACCAACGAAGTCACCAGACTGGAGCATTCCGGAATCTCCAGAGGCGGCTAGCGTTGTCTGCCCTACGAGTAGTAGTGCCAGAACAGCACCACCTTTCTTTGCGATAGCGTATTTCATGGGGTTCTCCCTCTTAGTTTTTAAAGTCCAGCTTTAAGCTCAAGACTTGCTGGTACTTGGTAAAACGCTTACGATCTTATTTAAGATCATACCGTTTGTCTACCCTACGTGAACTTAAGGATGACTCACTGCGTATTGCTTTTAAATATAAAAACAAGAGAGCGAACATGGATACGAGCAACGCGATCGATAGCCAAGTCTCTAAAAAACCTGTCCAAAGTCAAGGCAGGCCGCCCCCCATGAGAATAGACAGCGTTTCACAAGAAATCATACGCTGCCGATCTCATCTAGAAGAACCCTTAAGGTCAGCTTTTGACCATCACTTCAAAAAAAGCGGCAAGCTTCTGAGAGCAAATTTGGCCTTGAGGGCAGCACAAGCCAGCGACCTTAAGTCGCACAGCTGCATAAGATGGGCTGCGAGCATTGAACTTCTCCATAACGCCTCCCTCGTCCACGACGATGTGTGCGACGATGATTCTGACAGACGCGGAATCACTTCAGTTTCTGAGATGTATGGTAGAGAGATCGCGATTTGTTTGGGCGATGCGATGATCGCGCTCAGTAGCCTCTTACTCGCGCAAGACTACGCACTACAGCACACGTTGACCGCGCACAATCTGGCCATTCTTAAGCTTTCTGCTGGGCAAGCTGCCGAATTTTCTACTCTCTCTTATCCCACATGGGCTGTGTATGAAAAACTGGTAGAGGGAAAAACAACGCCACTTATAAGCCTGCCGCTACTTGGACTTAACCCAATCGGCCAAAACAGCTCAGAATCGCATCTCATTACCCAATACTTTTCAGATACCTCCATTGCCTTTCAAATAATGAACGATATTCAAAATATCGATCAGGGAAAGCAATCAGCCTCTCCTGCCTCCGACCTCCGAGAACTCAGACCGAATGCTGTGATAGCGAAATTCTACGAAGGCTTGCCAGATTTAGAAAAAAAACTTTTCACCAGGAGCAAAACTGTGAAGAAATTCGCGGAAAATGATGCGCGCCTCAATTTTTGGTGGGAGCAGATCCTTTTGTCGAACAGTTTGGCGACAACAAGGCAACTTTTGGGCGACAAACTAAGCCGGTCTCAAAGAATATTTAGTGCTCTTAGCAACACGAACAAGGACATTTTACAACCGTTTGATCACTGGCTGCGTAAAAGTTATACCAGCCTTTCTCCACAATAGGCAGAACCAGATATTATGAACACTACCGAGCGTGTAATTGTCATTGGAAGCGGTTTTGGCGGCATCGCTAGCGCCTTGCGAGCAAGGGCAAAAGGACTTCAAGTAACTTTGGTCGAGCGCTTGGACACCCTAGGCGGTCGTGCTCAGGCATTCGAAAAGGATGGTTTCAAGCATGACGCGGGCCCCACAGTCATAACTGCCCCCTTTTTGTTTGATGAACTCTTCGATCTTTTTGGAAAGTCGTCCACCGACTACTACACCCAAGTAGAACTTGAGACATGGTATGACTTTGTCTTCGAGGATGAGAAAAAATTTAGTTATCGAGGGGATATAGACCACACCTACGCTGAAATCGCTAAATTTGAACCAAACGACGTTGCCGGCTATAAAAAGCTGCTTGCCATGTCGGAGGCCATTTTCAAGATCGGGTTCGAGCAACTCTCGGCGAAGCCTTTCACCTCTCCTCTCGAAATGATAAAGCTGCTTCCGCAGTTGATTAAACTGAAAAGTTACCAGACTGTCTACCGCTTCGTAGCAAGCTACATTAAGAATCCTTATCTGCAAAAAGTATTCTCGATTCACCCTCTACTTGTTGGTGGAAACCCCTACTCCACGACGTCAATCTATTCGCTTATCCACTACCTCGAACGTAAATGGGGAATCCATTTCATCATGGGGGGTACGGGAAAATTGGTCGAAGGGCTCGCGCGGCTTATGAATGAGGTCGGTATTGAGATAATCACTGGCTTCGATGTCGAGCAAATTATATTGGACGAAGACACTAACCGGGTAGTAGGTATTAAGAGCACTGGGGGTACTACTCTTGAAACAGATATGGTGATATTCAACGGGGATCCGGCTTACGCCTATGAAAACCTCTTTGGCGGAAAGCTAGATCGCCCACTAGGGATGAAACCTAAAGCGATTACTCAATATTCTATGGGGCTTTTTGTTCTGTACTTTGGCACCAAAAAACAATTCCCAGAGGTCGCCCACCACACGATATGGCTAGGCTCTAGGCATAAAGAGTTGTTGAAGGACATTTTTGAGCGCAAAGTCGCCACAGATGATTTCTCGCTATACTTGCACCGTCCCACTGCGACAGACTCAAGTTTCGCGCCAGCAGGCTGCGACAGCTTCTACGTTTTGTGCCCAGTACCGAACTTACAGTCTGGAACCGATTGGGAAAAAGAGGGGCCTAGGCTCAGAGACAGAATAGTCAAATCACTAGACTCGACTCTGCTTCCAGGGCTTGAACAATGCATTGTATCTGACTTTTTTATGACTCCAGCAGACTTCCAAAACGACTATAAGAGTCTCTGGGGTGCAGGGTTTTCGATCGCGCCTTTGTTTTCTCAGTCAGCCTATTTCCGCTTTCGAAACCAAGACCCTAAAGTCGATAACCTTTTCTTCGTAGGAGCCGGCACCCATCCTGGCGCAGGTTTGCCGGGAGTCGTAAGCTCGGCCAAAGTCACTGACGTACTTATCGATAAATACTTGAAGAGAAATTACTCAAACGAATTAGTCGAGACCACGTAAGTTGAATGCCGTCCAGGAAGAAAATGTCAGAGCAATTTTAAGAGAAAATGGCAGAACTTTCTGGTTAGCTTCTTTTTTTCTGCCAAAGGCTAGCGCCGAAAAAGCGACAGACCTGTACGCGTTTTGCCGTATCGCCGACGACCTCGCCGATGATTACCAACCTGGGAATGAAGCGAAACTTGAATCGCTTAGCCAGTTTTTTAGTAAGGCGAGCGACAGCTTGGCCTGTTTCTCAGAGTGGCAGCAGGCTCTCTTCATCCGTGTCCGGGCAAACACACGTTCGCTTCAAGCATGTGTCGCGCTTATTGAGGGAATCCAGTCTGATCTCGAAGAAGCCCAGTTTACCGAAGACCGCGAACTCCTGCGATACGCCTACTCTGTTGCTGGGACTGTCGGAATCGTTATGGCTGAGTTGATGCAAAGCAAAAGCGGGACCGCAACATACCACGCGATAGATCTTGGGATAGCTATGCAACTCACCAATATCGCTAGAGACGTATTGGAAGATGCGCAACGGGGTCGAAGATATATCCCTTGCGACACGCCAGTCGCATTAGTAGCGCTTGGTGAGCACGATGAAGCAGTGAAGACTAGCATCGCCTCTGTGATCACCCTCAGCAAGTTCTATTATCGGTCAGGATTAGCGGGGCTGCTTTATCTGCCAAGAGTAGTTAGGCCCTGCATCTACATTATGGCGCGAACCTATTCTGAGATAGGCGCAGAGATTTTACGCAATCGAGTTGATTGGTCTGGACCGCGGTCGGTTGTGTCCCCCCTACGTAAAACTTGGATCGTTTTAAGCTCTCTGCCCTACTGCCTTTGGCTTTTAGTCAAAAAAAGCCCAGCCGCCGCCTCTTCAACACATGAAAAGTCTCTGCACTTCGAGCTAAACGAATTACCAGGGACTAACCATTGACTTCGTTTCAATCGACAAATGTAATCGTAGGCGCGGGCTTATCGGGACTGATGCTAAGCGAGTCGCTTATAGAACGAGGCGAAGAGGTGACTTTGATCGGTCCATCCGACACTCGAGTTCAAACGATTTGCACATGGCGTCGGAAAGACGAGCCAAGCCAATACGCTAACCATGTAATCAACTCTTGGGATCAATGGCAATTCTCGTTTGGCGATCATGAGCAGACCCATTTCGGGGATCGCTTTATATACGAAGCACTCGATGGCCAATCACTTAAAAAGGCACTCGAGTTGCGCCTTGCGCGGTCTAGCGGTTTCGCGAGAATTGTGGAGCCTGTTGAGCATTCACAACAGATCGATAATGGGTTCGACATAACCACCAAGAGTGCGCGCTACACCGCTGCCAACTTGTTTGATTCACGACCGCCAGAATTCGCCAGCAACACGCTAGCTCAGCAGTTTTTTGGCATTGTTGTGCCTACTAATTGCCTTCGCGAAAGTTTAGCCTACCCCAAATTAATGGACTTCACTCTTCCGCAGCGATTCGACAATGCGCTTGCGTTCACCTATATACTCCCTCTAACAGACGACACAACGCTAATAGAGGCAACACTTTTTGCTCGCAACCAAGTGCCCTATGAGCAACTGCGTGACATGGCGCTCGAATGGCTGACTGCCAATACAGACAGGGATTTCAATGACGACATTATTCTTTATGATGAGAGCGGTTGCCTGCCTATGGGCGAAGTAATTCCTCGTTTTGCAGGCAATCCTATTGGGCTCGCCTCCGGCTCAGCTCGCCCCTGCTCGGGTTATGCGCTCAGTGGGCTTGAAATGCAATTGAGAAGACTAACGCAGCAAAATGGCTACTCTGCGGTCTCAATTACACCCTACAGCAAGCTGTCTGCTTGGATGGATAACGTTTTTTTACGCGTGTTAAATCGGGATCCGCGCATTGGTGAGTCAATTTTTTCGGCGATGACGCACGGCCTTTCTGGCGACCGCTTTGCGGGTTTTATGACTGATAATTTTACAGGTATCGATGCGCTGCGCTTAATAGCAACACTACCTAAATCTCCCTTTATTCGCGCAGTACTAAAAAATGACAATTAGCACCGTCGACATACTCGCGATTCTCGGAGTCATTATTTTTGGAATCCCCCACGGTGCGCTAGACTGGGAGCTTGTTAAGCACAGCGATCACCATCCTAGGCTGATTCGTTTCCTCTGCTTCTATCTCGGCTCTGCCGGCATCGGTCTCGCCCTGTGGATAACCTTACCTACTGCAACCTTGCTGTTCTTTCTGCTTATCACAGCGATCCACTTTGGCCGTTCTGACCCTTTCAGATTGAACCCCACGGCGGCGCCGACTTTTTTTTTAAAAACAGCCAACGTTCTGTTTCAGGGCGGCACAATTGCAGTTTTTCTTCCCTGGGTTCATTGGTTTACTATCGAGCCCCTATTTGACGCCCTTAATGCCGCTACGGACGTTATAGTGGCAACTGGGTACCCAGCCTTAGCCGCATGGTTACTCGCACTAATTTTTACGGTCTCGGTCGGTACCTCTCTCAGGAAGATTAGCCTTTTAATCGGACTTGCTGGATACTATGCGCTACACAACTATTTAAACCCTCTTTTCGCCTTTGCGCTTTTCTTCTGTCTATTGCATTCAGCCCCCCATTATTTGAAAGCTTCAGAACACTTAGGCACTACAGCAACCAGACCAAAAAGAAGTTTTTGGATTAACACTGTTTGTGCATGGATTATGGTCCTGCTCGCCGCCGCTTTCTTCGATACGTTTGCCGATGCGGTCGCTCCTCTTCTTTCCGCGGTGTTTGCTATTCTTTTTGCGTTAACACTGCCACATATGATCATTGTTGATATATTGCTTCCTAAACGCTTTTTAGCTTGGCGAATCACCGCTTAATCATTTCTCATTCGTTAAACGAGGGCACAATGCCTGAAGCAATAGAGACTCGAAAGTTAGACCACCTAATCATTGCCGCCAAAGAGAGCGTTCAACGACCAGAGCTGAGCACATTCGATGCGGTGCGCTTCGAACCCTATGCGCTGCCAGACTTAAACATGGATGATATTTCTTGCTCTTGCGACTTTCTCGGTTATCGCTTGTCTCTGCCTCTTATAATTTCATCGATGAGCGGCGGAATTACACAAGCCGATCGAATGAACATTCATCTTGCTGAAGCCGCAGACGCCCTTGGCGTCGCGCTTAGCCTTGGCTCAATGCGCATTGCATTGGAAGATCACGGCCAAGCTAAGTCATTTCAGCTTCGTCGCTATGCACCCAACGTGCCCATAATCGCTAATTTAGGTGCGGCACAACTTCGGAGTAAAGGCGGCATCGATGACGCATTGCGTTGCATCGAGCTAGCTGAAGCGGACGCGCTTTATATCCATCTTAATCCGATACAAGAGGCTGTCCAGCAAGGAGGGGACCGTGATTGGCGTGGCATTGTTGCTGCATTAGCCCAACTGAATGCGGTCTCACCGTTGCCTATTCTAGTCAAGGAGGTTGGCCATGGTATCGGACCATCGACAGCCAAAGCGATCGCCGAACTCGGTATTGAGTGGCTAGATGTTGCGGGATCCGGTGGGACGAGCTGGGCGCAGATAGAGCATGAACGCATCAACGGCGACGAGTCTATTTTTGCGGATTGGGGCATCGATACTGTCACAGCGATAACAAAAATTTCCGACCTTGGCTTGCCCCTCTCTCTCATCGCGTCCGGAGGCATTAGAAACGGATTACAAGTCGCCAAATGTCTGCGTATCGGGGCGAGCCTGGCCGGCATAGCGAAACCGCTTTTGACGCCTGCTCTGTCGAGTACCGAAGACGTTATCGACACTCTCAAAAAATTTGAGGAAGAGCTGAGAACGACTATGTTTTGCACCAACAGTGCCTGCCTCAACGATCTCGTTCAAGCTCCGCTTCTTTAGAAGCCGGTAGAAAAATTAACTTAGGTTTTTGGCCCGAGTGAGTTCATAAACCTACTTGCTGTTCACGCCCCCTCAAATAAAAATCGCGCATTAATGTGTAACGATCCATTTGCGATGGAATCGCAGGCATGGCGAGAAGGCCTGAGCGCATGGAAACCAATTGAGTAAAAAACAAGGAGTTTCTCAACGGAACATTGCTCACATAGCGCAGAGGCTGTGCGATATCCTGACCGAAAATACCAAAGTATTGGCTCACCAGCCCTCTTCCGCTTGATGGCCCTAGCATGGGCAACACGATATACGGGCCCTGGGGGACGCCCCATACGCCTAGGGTTTGTTCGATATCTTCTTGATGCCGCGGCATACCCATAGGCGTTGCAACATCGAAAAGGCCACCAATACCTACAGTAGAGTTCACTACGAAACGACCGGTGTCACTTGCGGCGAGTTTGACCCTGCCTTGCAGCAGCTGATTCATCGCTGTCCACGGATCGGCCAGATTGGCAAAAGCATTGTTAACTGAAGCTTTTACTGGCACCGGAAGCACCTTACTGTAAGCCTGGGCAGCAGGTTTCAAAATCACAGTATCGAAACCTGTGTTAAAAGATGCCATCTTACGATTGAATCCCTCAAACGGATCCGGTCCACTCGAGGCACAGCTGAGCATCAAAGTGCAAAGCGACGCGCAAAACAGCAACCTCATCGACGGCAGAATTTTCGAAACACTCACTGTATACACCTCAATTTGCTCTTCTCACTCTGGTGGCCTTTTAGCGGGTTACCACACCGCGACAAGTCTACAGTAAGGCGGGTGCCAAAAATTCTGTCGCGTATGGCTTTCGAGCACATGGCTTAAGATTTATCACGAACATTCATCAGAAAGTGAAATGCCCTCTACTTCTCGTGCTCGATATTCTTTAACAGCCACTCAGTAATTTCGGCTCCATGGGTATTCTGCAAAAAGTGACCCGCTTCAGAAATAACATAAAAGGTCGCCTGATCGAACATTGCCGCCCATTGCCTACCCCAGGCTTCGGTAAAGATATCGTCGGCACCGCCCCAGATAAAATGGATAGGCTTAGCCCACTTACTGAGCAGATCGAAATGCAGAGTCTGCGCCGCGCCATTGCCACCTGTATAATTATCGAAAGGAATGGAAAGCGGAAATCGCCGCAAGCCGTTATACGCTTCGTCCGGAAGCCCATTGAAAGGAGCAAGGTAGGCATCGTAAATATCTTTCCCAACGGCGTTGGGAAAATCTGGCGCACTACCTGAGACGAGCGCCGGAATCGCCACGTCCCGCGCAATTAAGCCTGCAGACAGCGCCACTAGCACGCCGACATTGGGCTTCTCACGCGCAAAAAGTCCGCCGTCTTTCCAGCCTTGGTTCCAGCGCTTTATCGCCTCAGAATAGTAAAACTCTGGGTGGTGTAACCAGGTATTCATAATAAGTAGCCGCGAGAATCTTTCTGGCATTGTCACCGACTGTGCCAAACCAATAGGCCCGCCCCAGTCTTGGCAAACAAGCGTTATATTGCCTAAATCTAACTCTGTGATCAGACTAGTGAGGACCTCGGTGTGTCGCGCAATACTGTACCAATACGGATCTTTCGGCTTGTCTGATTTACCGAATCCTAGATGATCAGGCGCGATACAGCGATAGCCTGCTGCAACCAGTTTGGGAATAAAATCGCGATAAAGATAGCTCCAAGTTGGCATGCCATGGATGAGCAGCATAACAGGCGCATCCTTCGGCCCTTCGTCAAGATAGTGCATCCGCAAATCTCCCCATTGATGGAAATGGGGCGCGAAATTATAGTCGGCAAGAGCGTCGAAATTAGAGTCGGGGGTACGGCAAAAATCAGTCATAGCACTCTCTTACTAGGATGTTGGACAGGTTGAGTTGATCAATAGACTCCAACAAGTCTATGGCCCGAGAAAAAGCGTTTGGACTTTACGACTGCTCTCTAAGGTGTCGCCAAAATTGACGCCGGGTGAATGAAACATCCAAGGACGAAATAGTACCAGTCGATTGTATTTGTAGGGGATAGCGAGCGTCTTTTCCCACAGCGATTCGTCGATGCCGTCGACCTCTAAGAATTCTTTCACTTTCTCTTTGGTCGTGAAACCTACTGCATGGGCGCCTTCTAAGGTCCGGGGTATTTCTTCTAACCCTGTTCGCAAGTGTTTCCAGAATACCGTGCCATCGACCTTTGGATGCTCTTTCGAGAGATACACAACACCCGACCAATGCGTATGCCCTGCATCGAAGTGGATGTATTGAGTGAAAGAGTCATCGGCTTTGGAGAATCGAATTTTCCCGTTTAGCTCTGTAGATGCATTAATGGGCTTTTGCTGCAGCAATTTCTCAAAAAAATCTCGCTGGGTATTCGACAGAAATGACTCCTTAGTCATTACCCCCGCGTAATTACCCCCGCGTAATTACCACGCGAGGTCGCATCACGCTGCGCCTTAAGCGCCGCTTCGACAAGGCGGTCGGGGTCATTGTAAAAGTCGTCTACGACGAAATAACGGTTAATCATAATGACACGCAACAACCAATCAAGTTACTACATTGATAATGCTTAGGCGAGGCTAGGCGCATACTGTGTTCGGCTGCAAGATTTCGATCCGAGCGAGGGCGAAAACAGATTCCCGGAGTCTATAACCAGTAACAACCTCTTAACCAGCGAGTTTTGTGACAGTTTGTTGCGGTAAGGCGATAAGCCGAAGACTTATCACCTGTAGTGGGTCTGCTGTACAGAAGTGAATCGTGGTAAGTACTGCCATTCGCTTGCGGTCAGGGTGCAGCAGCGCTAACAGCGAGGCTGCGACAGCGCCAGAGATAATACGCGCAAGGCAATACTAAGAGGGTCAAAACCACCGCCGACAGCATTCCGCCTACCATTGGCAAGGCGATACGACTCATCACCTCGGATCCTGTCCCGACTCCGATCACTATCGGAATAAGACCTGCGATTGTCGCCACGGCCGTCATCATTACCGGCCTCACTCGTAATACCGCCCCGTCGACAACGTAGTCGAGCAATAGCCCTCGCGTCGGGGCAATAGAATCGGATGCACATTTAGCGAGCATCCCATGATAAGACTTATTTAAGTACACCATCATAATGACGCCGATCTCGACCGCTACGCCCGCGAGCGCGATAAAGCCGACACTTACGGCGACCGAGAAATTATAACCGGCGAAATACATAAGCCAAAAACCACCCACTAATCCCAACGGTAGCGTTCCTAAAATCAAAAACACTTCGGCGAAGCGTCTAAAATTGGCGAACAACAGCAGCGTAATAATTGCTAGCGTGAAGGGAATGACAAGCGTGAGGCGCTCTTTCGCCCTTTCCATGTACTCGAACTGCCCCGACCAGCTAAGTGAGTAGCCCGGCGGCAACTCGAGCGACTCGGCAATAACCTTCTTTGCGTTTCTGACGTAGGTCCCTATATCGACATTTTCAATATCGATTAACGTCCAGCCATTGAGTCTCGCATTTTCGCTGCGGATGCTCGGTGGCCCGTCTTCTATAAAGACATTGGCAACGTCTGCTAGCGCAATACGGTGGCCATCAGGGGTCAACAGGGGCAACACTTTCACCGATTCGAGCGAGTCCCGATAAGCCTGGGGGTAACGCAGCTGAATCGGATAACGCTCGAGCCCCTCAACGGTTTCACTGATGTTTATTCCGCCAATAGCAGTCGTCACAATTTGCTGGATGTCGGCGACATTGAGCCCGTAGCGTGCAGCGCGATCTCGGAGAATGTCGATTTTGATGTAACGACCGCCAGCCACTCGCTCAGAGTAAACCGACGCGGTGCCCGGCAGGTCTGCCAGGCTTCGCTCTATCTCCTGCCCTAACCGTTGTATAACCGTGAGGTCGGGGCCGGCGATTTTAATACCCACGGGCGTTTTAATGCCTGTCGCCAGCATATCGATGCGTGTCTTGATGGGCATCACGAAGGCATTTGTTAACCCAGGTAGGGTGACGAGTGAATTCATCTCGTCTATGAGGTCTTGCGTCGTTATGCCTTCCCTCCATTCGCTGCGCGGCTTCAATTGAATAAACGTTTCAATCATCGTCAGTGGCGCCGGATCGGTCGCGGTCTCTGCCCGTCCCATTTTGCCAAATACTGTGTCTACCTCGGGCACGGTCTTGAGTAATTTATCGGTCTGCTGCAACAATTCTCGCGCCTTACCGATAGATATGCCTGGGAAGGTTGTTGGCATATACATCAGGTCTCCCTCGTCTAAAGGCGGAATAAACTCGCTGCCGATTTGACCCGCCGGCCAAAAGCTACCGAGGGTGATTAGAACCGCAGCTACCATCGTGAGCCTAGGTTTAGCCAGCACACCTTTTATTGCGGGGCGGTAAAGCCGAGCGATAGATCGGTTAAGGGGATTAGCCTGCTCAGGCATAATCTTTCCGCGGATCAAATAGCCCATTAGCACTGGTACCAGCGTTATAGATAGCAATGCCGAAGCCGCCATCGCATAGGTTTTCGTAAACACGAGTGGTGCGAACATTCTGCCTTCCTCCGCCTCGAGCGCGAAGACCGGCAGAAAACTCAGCGTTATAATGAGCAAACTAAAGAACAGCGCCGGCCCGACCTCTCCCGCTGCCTCGGCCACGATGCGCCAGCGATTTGCATCGGTCAGTCCTGCACTAGCCGATAGGCCTTTGGAGTTAGCGCTTTCTCCTGCCAATTCCAACTTCTTATGCATGTTCTCTATCATAACGGTCGCCCCATCGATCATGGCGCCAATTGCAATTGCAATTCCCCCTAGCGACATAATGTTGGCGTTGATCCCTTGTAGGTTCATGACGGTGAACGCGGCGAGCACTCCCACCGGCAAACTAATGATCGCCACAAGTGACGAGCGAAAATGAAAAAGAAAGGCGATAAATATGAGAGCGACAACAACGAATTCTTCAAACAGTTTTTCCCACAAATTGTTCACCGCGCGAGTGATCAGTGCCGAGCGGTCATAGACAGTGATGATTTCGACACCCTCTGGCAGCCCTGCCTTTAATTCTTCGAGCTTCGCTTTGACGTCTCGTATCACCTCTGCTGCGTTCTCGCCGTAGCGCATAACGACGATACCGCCAACAACCTCGCCTTCGCCGTTTAGCTCCGCGAGCCCTCTCCGCATTTGAGGGCCTAGATTAATGTCGGCAATATCTTTGAGCAAAATGGGCGTGCCGTTTTCATTTAAGCCGAGTGGAACGGTTTTTATGTCATCGATACTCGACAAGTAACCGTCGACTAAGACCATGTATTCGGCCTCGGCCATCTCGATCACCGACGCGCCAGACTCTTTATTGCCTCGGTTAATTGCCGTTTGGACATGACTTAGCGGAATACCGAAAGCGCGTAGTTTTTCTGGGTCTATCTGAATTTGATACTGTTTAACCATGCCGCCAAGCGACGAAACTTCTGACACACCCTTCACAGTTTGCAGCTCGTATTTCAGAAACCAATCCTGAATACTGCGCAACTGGCTTAAGTCATGTTGTCCCGTTCGGTCAGCCAGTGCATACAAATAGACCCAGCCGACGCCTGTGGCATCAGGACCGAGCTGTGGCTTAGCAGTCGCGGGGAGGTCAGCTGAAACTTGGCTCAAATACTCGAGCACCCGACTCCGCGCCCAGTAGAGGTCTGTTTTGTCCTCGAAAATTACGTAGACATACGAGTCACCGAAGAAAGAGTAGCCGCGCACAGTCACCGCGCCCGGCACCGAGAGCATCGCTGTCGTCAGTGGATAGGTCACTTGGTCTTCGACCACCTGCGGAGCCTGCCCCGGATAGGAGGTCTTCACAATAACTTGGACATCGGATAGATCGGGAATCGCATCGACCGGCGTCGTCCGCAATGAATAGGCACCAAAAATTATGAGTATTGCCGTAAGCAACAACACCAGCATTCGATTGGCGATAGACCAATTTATAACGTTAGTAATCATCTTATTTCCCTGTCGCCCTCGTCGACTTATGAACACCAAACACCTAGCCACTTTAGATTATATTTAGTGATTATGGTTCTCTGTCTGCTCCGCATCCGTAGGCATAGTCATCGGCATCGGCTGCGGCTGCGGCTGCGGCTGATTAGGCTCGCTTCTGCCGCTATTTAGCGTGTCAGCAGACGATCCGGCCATACGCAGAAAGTCCGAAGTAATGCTCGATTCCGAATCCAATAAAAAGTGCGCAGAGGTAACAATCTTGTCTCCGCTTTCGAGCCCTGAAATAATCTCTGTTTGGCTATCGCCAGTTCGGCCTAGCGCGACCTCAACGGATTTAAATCTACCTTCACCCATAGCAAGTACCACGCGGTCTTGCACGCCGCTGCGGATAATCGATTCATTCGGCGCGAGTAATACCTGACGCCCTGATTCGCTGTGCTGAATCATGACCTGCGCAAACATATTCGGCTTAAGTGCTTGGTCCTGATTCTGAAACTTAAGTCGTACAGGAATCGTGCGAGTGTTTTCATCGAGGGTCGGGTAAATGAAATCAACTACGCCTTGCCATTCGCGCCCGGGCAGATAATCCAGCGTCATGGTCACGGGGTCTGAGTTGGACACAAGCGAGGCCTGTCGTTCGAACACTTCGGCAATCACCCAGACCTCGTCTAGCACGCCTATCGACATAATCCGATTGCCGGGCTGTACATACTGTCCTTCGCGCACGCTTAGCTCGGCAACTAACCCCCCCTGAGGCGCATAAACGGTGACGGTCTGAAAAACGCGGCCTTCGCGCTTAATTCGATCGATAAGGCTTTGCGGTACTTGCAATGCCCGCAGGCGTTCTTCTGATGATTCTATGAGCGTGGGCCGCGTCGATTCTCGGCTCATCGCGATGAGCAGCTCTTCCTGCGCATTAACCAGCTCAGGCGAGTAGATCGAATAAATAGGTTCTCCTTCTTCGATAAACTCGCCCTGGGTTTTTACGTTAAGTACGTCAATCCAACCTGCGATGCGCGGATGCATGTGTACGAGGCGATCTTCGTCGAATCGAACATAACCCACCGTACGAATGTTGCTCTCGAAAGGTCCGACCTCGATGGTCTTGGTTCTCACTCCAAGATTGTTTTCTACCACCGGCGAAATCGACACCATCCCTTGCGCATCATCCATCGCATACACAGGGACAAGGTCCATGCCCATGGGTGACTTGCCGGGTGTATCCCGCCTATAGTTCGGATCCATTGGTGCAACCCAATAGAGCGGGTCTGGCGATGCGATCTGTGTCGCCGATTTCGGTGCAACAGCAAGCCACATCCCGCCAGCGCCAACAATAGCTCCGATAAAGAGAACGCTAGCCAGTGTCTTCATAGAAATTGTCATCGGGTTATTCCTCTTTTATGGCCGAACCAGCCAGTAAATAGTCGAGCCGTGCCAATACCTGCAAGCGCTCTACATCAATCTGAAGAAGATCTATTTTTGTATTGAGCTCGGCGATATATGCGCGCATCACTTCTTCGAAGTCGCCTTCATCCGCCGTGTAGGCCGAGAGAGTCGCCTCGGTAAGGTCGTTGATTTGCGCGAGAAGCAAATCAGCGTGCAGAGTGTGTCTCTTATCAAGAATATTCAGCTCTGCGACTGCTTGCTGATAATTGGCAAACAGTTCTTTTACTATAAGCGTGCGCTCGACTTGTATCGCCGCTGCACTGTGTTGACTCGCTCGAATTAGCGGCTTTTGTCTTTTCTCTGCAAAAAGGGGGACATCGAAACTGAGCTCTAAAGTAAGAAAATCCGCTCGATTAATCCCCCCCGGTGCGTTGTCTCTATACCCATACGCGGCGCCAATCGTGTATTCAGGTTTTAAGCTTTGCTTGGCCAGTGAAACCTGTGTGGCCGCCACTTCGATCTGCTTATCGTGGCTGCGGATTCGAGGATGCGTTTCAAAAAACTCAGCGGCTTCGGCAAGGGTCGCTAGCCTAATTTGAGGCGGCGTGCGCTGCGGAATCTCGTCGCTCAAAGCACCCACAATCAGCGCGCTAGGCACCCATTGCGCAAGCTGTTGCTTATTGCTGTCCTGCGCTTGTCGCAGCACAGCCAGCCTATCATCTAATCTCAATAGTTCGAGCTGTGCACGCACCACGTCTTGCTGCCTAGCAAGCCCTGCCCCGACGGTATAACGCGAACTCGTTATATCGATAAGTTGTTGGAACAACGATCGATCGGCTTCGATTAGCGCGATCGATCGCGCCGAGAGAAAGCTCTTCAACCAGAGTTGTGAAACGAGTAGCTCAACCTTCGCTTTGCGATCCGCTCTGAGAAAAGGGTTAACCTCGCTTTGCTGTTTCTTCTTTTGCTCAGAGAGCAACAGAGTATCTCCGCGCGGGATCACCTGATTAATACCGACGCGCAGCTGAGTCATCGGCTCTTGACCAAAACTGAAGGTGTCAATCGGCAGATTCGACAAACCGATCGAGACGCGAGGGTCTGGCAGCTGCGCTGCCGCAAGTGCCTCCTCGAGCATCGCTTGCTCGCGTTCAACATTTGCTGCAAGCCAATCGTCTTCCAAGACCGCTTGCTCTATTGCATTTTCGAGGGTTAGCGCCGGATACATTTGGGCTACCGCCTCTAGCGCGACCAGACACGCCGCTTGCGCAAAAAAAGTGGTAAGCACAATTCGCTTTAATAAATTTTCCATTTGAATAGCTCTCAACCGAACAGGGGCAGCGATAGCTGCTTTCAATAAACACAACGTCGCGGCGCGCGTATTCTTCTAAGAGAAACTAAAGGGAAATTCGACTCGATCGCTCGCAATAAAAACGAGCCCGAAGCCTAACCTACCGACGCACCGATCCTGTGATTAGGCTGCAATCGGCGGGCGGAAGAGGTTTTCGAGTGAGTTGCTGAGGGTGGGAGAGAGATAACTCTCACTTAGTAACGCAGGGGAGTCGGGACGATTGAGTGCCTGCGGGTTTATGCTGCTTACAACGCTGCAGCTTAAACAAGAGTCACAGTCATGATCGGCTTGAGACAATCCTGCGTGGCCGTCGGCCTTCTCGACTTCCCCCTGTTCGCTCGAGTGAGTCTGAGCCTGATTAACAAGAGAGGTGGTGTGAGCACCGACGTGAGACCCAGAATTCTCATCTGCATAAAAATCTGCGTGAGACGTGTCTGAAAAAGAAGAGTCTGAGTGGCCCAGATGGCTAAGCTGATTAAGCTGATCAAGAGGCGCGCTTGTGTGCATGCCCAGATGACAGTTCAGCGCGCCAGCCGGTGTCACCATCATTTCGCAGGCAATTAATGGTAGCGCAGCCACTTGCCCGACAGCACCGAGGAGAGCGAGAACAAACATAAACTGCGAGGGCAACTGCTTGACGAGTTTTTGCGCACGAACCTCAGCCCGTTGGGCGTTTACCCTTCGACGGGTACTGGCCGTTTGCCTTAGCCCCAGCCCGAGCCCCAGCCCCAGCCCGCGCGTCGCAAACAAATTAAGCTTAAAAAAATTCATAAGCCAATGGTGCGCCATGGCATGAAAAAATGCAACCGCTTCATGGAAAAACCAATTTATTTCATAACCTTAGAGCGACACGAAAGTTTGCTGCGATATCGAGCTGGCAAATTAACGACTCAGGTTGCGCGCAGGGACGATCAGTAACGCATAGCACGCGATGGCCACGAGCAAACTCGTATTAATCCCACTCCACATCGAAATCGCCACGGCAAGCACACTCGCAAGAACACCCGTCGCGCCATTCACACCCCACATCCACGGCAGGCAATCGTCGGAGTACTGACGGAACAGGCGAAGCCCTAGAGGGAAACACATTCCCATAGGTATTGCGGCTGTCGCCACCAGCAGAATCACAATCAGGCAACGAACGACAAGCCCCTGATCGATGGTCGCTTGGATAATCGGACCCGACAACAAATAGATCGCACTAATGAGAATGACAATTGTCAGCGGCAAGGCGAGCGTCCAGCGCTTATCACGCTCGACAGAGATGCGATCAGATAATGAACTGCCTAACCCCGCCGCGATTATCATCGAAAACAGCAGTACCGACACCGCATAAACTGGATGGCCCAAGTAGACAGAAAAACGCTGAATCAGTGGTATCTGCACCATCATAAATCCGGTGCCTATGCAGGCAAAGTAAAGCAGGCCGTTGGCGAACACCCCTTTGGGCAGCTGCGGCTTTCCCGAAAGCAAGAGCGGCACGCCAATAACGAGCGTCACACCAATAAAAGCGAGCAGGCACAAAAGCATTAGCGTGTAGGTTGCAAGGAGGTTACCGCCCGCAACGATACCCAACTCGCCAAGTTCTGCGTCGGTGCTTAACAGCGCCGATGGTTTTAGGATATTAAAAAAATACGGCCGGCTATCGAGCGGCGGTGAAAAATCGAGAAACTCGTGCTGCGTTGCTGCCTCAAGCTGGGCGACGCTATTACTCGCTAGCGCGTCTCGAATGAGACGCTCGCTGCTCTCTTGGCGCGGCGAGTGTAGGATTGTAAACGCCATTTCTGCCGCAACTTCTTCTATTTGGTCGAGGTCGGCGTCACTGAATGGCGTAGGAGAAACAAGGAGCGTTGCGACCGTATTGCGCGCCACTAACACCGCATGATCGCCAGGGTTCTGTATTCCTTGTTCCAATAGAGACATCGACGCAAGCGATATCAACCTATTGGTCTCGGAAAGCGCCTCCGGCGAATACCACCGAGAGACACTGAGAAAGCCGTCGGGAGCGAGCTTATCTAAGAATATCTGCCACCCTTCAACCGTGTAGAGGCCGTTCTCGGACAGCGTAAACGCGCCAGCTCCAGTTGCCGCCCACGTGTCGATAAGCGACATCTGAATCACATCGTATGTCTCATCGGTGCGAGTCAGGAACGAGCGCGCCTCATCGTGTACAAACTGCACTTCGGGCTGCTGGTCGAGCGAGACAAAGTCGCGGCGGCGGTCTTGTAATATGTCGAGTATTGCTCCGTTTATTTCGATTCCGGTGATGTGTTTGCTCTTAGCCCATAGCGCGGTAAGAATGTCGCGTCCGCCGCCTACACCTATCACCGCGACGTTACCTTCTTTACGTAAATGATAAGGCAGAGAGGTAACATCGAAGCGCGGCCAGTCGAGCGCCTCTTTATTGCCATCCCACTGCGTTACTGCGGTGCCAGCTTCGCCGTCAATCACCAGCCCCTGTAGCTTCATGCCCTCTATGACCGGTGCGCCAGCGCCTGCTCCCCAATAGAACGGCCCGACTCGCTCCTCAGCGGGCGACAGCAAAATTTGACCATGAATGGTCCAATACTCAATCGTCTGATCGCTGTAAGCGACTTCATTGCCTTTGGGGTAGAACACCCGCAGCCCACCGGTAAGCTGGCTGTTTACGAAGGCGCCGATAGTCAGTGCAGCGGCCAGCGCTACCCAACGCAGGTCGCTGCGACCGGTTTTCGCGCGTTGAAAAAAGAGAATGGCAAGCACGGTCACGATTGTCGACGCGATCGTCGCGCTACTGATGTCCAACACGCTTAACAGCGCGAGACAGGCGAGGCTGCCAAGCGCCGCACCGATAAGGTCGACCGCGTAAATAAGGCCGCTATTGCCGGGTACCTGCGTAAGCGCAATAGTCACAACCACGCCACTAAACGCAAACGGGATTGCCACCGCTAGGGTAATCAGTGTCATCTTTAAGAGGTTCACCGCATCCCATCCCTCGAGCGTGCTTAGCGGCGTAAACAAAATGATGAGGTGGCAAACGAGCGTGCTCAGCGCGAAGAAAATCGAATAGCGATATAGTGAGCCGAAGGCGTCTTCGCGCAGAAATTTACGTGGCTTGAGGTAAACCCAAAGCGCGCCTGCAGCCATGCCAAACATGGCCATCGATACCGCAAAAAAAGACAAATGATACCAAGTGACGACCGAGAGCAGCCGAGTATTGAGGATCTCAAGTAGCAGTGTCGCGCTCGTGATAAAGAAAAGTCCTGCGAGAAAAGATCTGCTCGTGCCCTGCGCTGTCGAAGTACCCAAAATCGGCCTTGCTCCTCATTCTTTTTGTGTTTCGCACCCCGCGCCTTTGCTGCTAATGCAATCTGGCGCAGCCGCGGCTATTAATCGCGAACTAATCTGACGCATAATAGACGATAAACTTGTTAATCAATATGGTTCGCTTACAAAGCCTGCATGCTCGAAGGCTTGCGAGATCAGCGACAGCGCCAAAATCCCAGAGGGACCGCCCGTGACTCAGCCCATTAAAACAGCACTTTCATTGCTGCCGCTCTTGGGCTATCTCATTTTTTTAATTTTTTCTGCCTATTCAAAGCCCCTCTACACTTGGGATACCGTCCCCTATACCGCCACCATTCTGAGTGCCGATATCAAAGATCCGCAGCTCCTGCACACGCGCACATACGAGTATTTGCAGCGCTCACTGTCGCCCCAACAATACGCGTCTGTAACCTCTGGGGCTTACGCTGCCGATCTCGAAAACAACGCCGATCACTTTATTAGCCAACTCGATATGTACCGAATCAAGCCAGCTTATGTGATTGCGCTGCGAACATTAACGGCGCTCGGCGCCGAACCGCTGACGTCGCTTAGGCTGCTCTCTTTAATTCCCGGCGTGCTGTTCTGCCTGCTGCTCTTTGCTTGGCTGTTGCGCAGCTGCAGCACGCTGGGTGCTGCGCTGATTGTCGTCGCCTTTGCAGTGGTCGGGCGCCTCGCCGACCTAAGCCGCGTCCCAGTTCCCGACAATCTCTCTGCGCTTATTGTGTTCGCAGCGCTCTATGCACTTGTCTGCAAGCAGTGGCTGCGGGTCGCCGTATTTTTGCTCGTCGCATCGGTCTGTGTGCGCACTAACAACATCCTGTTTGCAGGCTTGGTGCTCCTGTGGCAAAGCTTTAGCGCTTACGCGCAAAGCGCCTCGCTGCGCAGCCCCGCTGTGCTGCTATTCGCCGGCGGCCTTGGATTAAGCAGCGCGCTCTATTTTACGATCAATGGCCTGTTCGACTATTCGTGGTGGCGGCTGTTCTATCACACTTTTGTTCAAAGCCAAGTCGATATTCCAGCCTTCGCACAGCCATTCGCCTTCGAGACCTACTGGGCTGTCGTACAGTCGGCGCTTTTACAAATAGCCGCGAGCGGCGCCACGATAGCCACCTCGATGCCCTTTTTTGTGCTGCTTATCCTCCTTTGTTCGCTGGGTGTCAGCCGGCAGCTTCTAGCAGAGGCGCTGACGCCGAGAATATTGGTGTCTCTGCAGCACCTCGCCCTGCTCTGTTTACCGCTGTTTGCCGCATTTATCGTGCTTTTTCCCTTGGTGCTGGGGTGGGATCGCTTTTTCTTGCCCTTTTACGCATTGATTACGGTAGCAGCTGCCGAGCGCTGGTCTGTTAAGCGCGAAAAGGCTACCCAAAACGACCCCAAATCATTATAGTAACCGCCTGAATTTCATCCAGCTTGTGCTCATTTTCAAGGAATACATTATGTCAGCTCATGACCACGACCAAGATTCAAACACTGGCGCAAACATCGTCATCGTTGTTTCACTAATCGCTATGTCGCTCCTCACTTACATGGTGGCGGTTTGGTTGCTCTAAATTCGATTTTATCGAGGCTGCAACGCTAAACCTGTGCCAGACTCTATAGATTGATTGAGGTCTGGCGGCGACTTCCCCAGCCTCACAGCTTGGCTCCCCCGACTTAAACCCCTTAGCTCTCATCCACTCATTTGAGGCTGATTTTATGCTGCTCGACAATCGACTATTTGTTTATGGCACGCTCGCGCCCAACCAACCTAACGCACGTATTCTTGCCCCTCTAGCTGGCAATTGGCAAGCGGCAACTGTTATCGGCACTGTGCATCCCGAAGGCTGGGGCGCAACAATGGGCTATCCTGCCATTAAATTTATCGGTACCGATTCGGTTAAGGGCTTTCTTCTCGAGTCGCCCGACCTGCCCGACTTTTGGGACGAGCTGGATGAGTTCGAAGGTGCGGACTACCGTCGCATCGAAGTAACGGCCTATCCTGAGAACGGCGACGCCGTGCAAAGTTTTATTTACGCACTCAACGATCAGCGCTGATTTATCTCAGCTTGCCTTCAGCAACGCCAATAACCGTTGATTTGAAAAAACAATAAGGAACTCACTATGCTCACCGTAGAGATCAAAGACAAAGTCATTCTGGTGACCGGCTCCAACCGCGGGATAGGCAAAAGTTTCGTTGAGAAAGCACTCGAACTCGGTGCGGCTAAGGTTTACGCGACAGCGCGCAACACAGGCAGCCTTGCCGAACTTGCTGCGGCGAATCCTGAACGGGTTGTCTTACTAAACCTCGATATCTGCAATCAAGAGCAAGTTGATGCTGTCGCGGCCGCGGCGCAAGATGTAGACGTGCTAGTCAATAACGCCGGCGCGGGTGGCGGCGGCGCGATCGTCGCTGCAAATGACGAAGCGCCAAAGCGTATGGAAATGGACATCAATTACTTTGGCACAATGAAAATGGCAGTCGCGTTCGCACCCATAGTCAAAGCCAACGGCGGTGGTGCGATCGTCAATATCCTCTCCATCTCCGGGCTTTGCAGTTTTGCATTTGCACCTGGTTATTCTGCATCTAAAGCTGCCGGACATTCGCTCACACAGGCGCTACGCGCCGAGCTTGCGACACAGAGCACGCTTGTTATTGGCGTATACCCCGGGCCTATTGATACAGACATGGCAAAACATCTGCCCTTCGACAAGGCCTCTCCCGATTCAGTCGCCACGCATGTGTTCAATGCGCTCGCCACCGGAGAGGAAGACGTATTTCCCGATCCTTTCTCTGTCGAATTCGTCAAGCAGCTGCGCATCGACGCGAAAGCTGTTGAGAAAGCCAACGGCGCAAGCGCCTAGCCAGCTGCACACAGAAAATAAATATAACGCAGGAGATGCAACACGATGGATTTTGAAACACTCGTCCGCACCCGTCGCAGCGTGCGCGGTTATAAGACTGACCCCGTTCCTAAAGAAATTATTCAAGAGATTATCGATGTCGCAAAAGGCGCGCCTTCGTCGATGAACACTCAGCCTTGGAACTTGTATGTAGTCACCGGCGAGCCGCTGGATAAGATTCGTCAGGGCAACACAGAGCGCATGCTAGCGGGCGTGAAACCTCAGCGCGATTTCCCCACGAAAGAAGCCTACGAGGGCATTCATCGCGAGCGTCAGGTCGAAATAGCGAAACAGCTTTTCGCCGCTATGGGCATTGCCCGCGACGACAAAGAAATGCGTCAAGACTGGGTCATGCGCGGTTTCCGCCAGTTCGATGCGCCTGTCTCTATTGTGCTCACCTATGACAAAATTCTTGAGCCCGCCGCGATCGGTCAGTTCGACCTTGGCGCCATTTCTTATGCGATCTGTCTCGCTGCATGGGAGCGCGGCCTCGGCACGGTTATTAACGGTCAGGGCGTGATGCAGACACCCGTTGTGCGCGAGCATGCGGGCATTCCCGAAACCCAAAGCATTCTTACCTGCATCGCGATGGGGTATCCCAACGATGAATTCTCTGCCAATCAGGTTAAGTCTACGCGAGCCGAAGAAGACTCGTTTGTGCACTTTGTGGGATTCGAATAGTCGCTGATCGCACCGAGCACTAAGCAAGCCAAGAATACCGTGCTCAAAAAATAGACATAAAAAAGAGAGTATCGAATAGAAACCGATACTCTCTTTTTTTATGACCAGATTACTAGTGGAGATTAACCTGCACGGTTGCACCGGTTAATTTGATAATTTGCTATGCCCGCGGATTCACTGCGAGAGCAGCACTATCACCCAACTAGATATCGAAACGGTCGAGGTTCATCACCTTCGTCCATGCCGCAGCGAAATCTTCGACAAAACGCTGCTCTGATCCCGCCATCGCATACACTTCGGCAATCGCACGCAGCTCTGTGTTCGAACCGAAGATTAAGTCAACAGGCGTCGCCGTCCACTTCATCTCGCCCGTATCACGGTCGCGGCCTTCGTAGACGCCTTCCTGATCGGCCTTCGCCCATACAGTCGACATATCGAGCAGATTAACGAAGAAGTCATTCGTTAACGTCCCCGCGCGGTCAGTAAATACACCATGCGCAGCGCCTCCTACATTCGCGTCGAGCGAGCGCATACCACCGAGAAGAACGGTCATCTCAGGTACTGTGAGCGTAAGGCGGTCGGCCTTCTCGATAAGCGCGCGCGCTGGCGAGAGGCGTGTGCCTTCGGCAAAGTAATTGCGGAACGCATCATAATCAGGCTCGAGCACAGCGAACGAATTCACGTCGGTGTGATCCTGCGTCGCGTCTGTGCGCCCCGGCGTGAAGCCAACTTCAACCGAGTGGCCTGCTTCTTCCGCAGCCTGCTCAACGGCAGCAGAGCCTGCTAACACGATGAGGTCGGCGAGCGACACCTTACGGCGACGGCTGCCTTCGTTGAACTCGGTTTGAATGCCTTCGAGAACGCCAATTACCTTCTCGACCTCAGCAGGGCTGTTTGCTTCCCAGTCTTTCTGAGGCGCTAAACGCAGCCGCGCACCGTTGGCACCACCGCGGAAATCTGTACCGCGGTAAGTAGACGCAGAGGCCCACGCTGTGCGCACGAGTTCCGCTGTCGTGAGGTCTGACGCAAGCACAGCCGACTTCAGCTTGGCGATATCGCGGTCGTTGATCTCGGCGTAGTCGGCCGCAGGGACAGGGTCTTGCCACACGAGCTCATCGGTCGGCACCAGCGACCCGAGGTAACGCGTGCTTGGGCCCATGTCACGGTGAGTCAGCTTAAACCAGGCACGCGCGAACGCGTCTGCGAACTCTTCTGGATTCTCGAGCCAGCGCGACGTTATTTCACGGTAGGCAGGGTCTTCCTTCAGCGCGAGGTCGGTTGTAAACATAATCGGTGCATGCCGTTTCGATGGATCGTGTGCGTCTGGCACTAGGTTCGATGCTGCTCCGCCAGTAGGTATCCACTGGATAGCACCCGCTGGGCTGCGAGTCTGTTCCCAGTCGTAGGCGTACAGATTTTCGAGATAATTGTGTGTCCACGCCGCCGGATTCATCGTCCATGCGCCTTCTAATCCACTGGTGATCGTGTCCGCACCTTTGCCTGTGCCGTAGGTGTTTTTCCAGCCGAGGCCCTGCTCTTCAATGCTTGCGCCTTCAGGTTCAACGCCCACATTGCCCTGTGGCCCAGCGGCACCGTGTGCCTTACCAAAGGTATGACCGCCGGCAATCAACGCCACAGTCTCTTCGTCGTTCATCGCCATGCGGCCGAACGTTTCGCGAATATCCTGCGCCGCTGCGAGCGGGTCAGGGTTACCGTTTGGACCCTCTGGATTTACGTAGATCAGGCCCATCTGCACGGCGCCCAGCCCATCTTTAAGTTCACGTTCGCCAGCATAGCGCTCGTCTGCAAGCCACTCGCCCTCAGGGCCCCAGTACACTTCCTCAGGCTCCCATGAATCGACACGGCCACCGGCGAAGCCAGCAGTCTTGAAACCCATAGAGTCCATCGCAACGGTGCCAGCTAACACCATTAGGTCGCCCCAAGAGATATAGTTGCCGTATTTCTGCTTGATTGGCCACAGCAGACGCTGCGCTTTGTCGAGATTGGTATTGTCCGGCCAGCTGTTCAGCGGCGCGAAACGCTGCATGCCGCCATAGGCGCCACCGCGACCATCACTCACGCGGTAGGTACCGGCGCTATGCCAAGCCATACGAATAAAGAAAGGACCGTAGTGTCCGTAGTCAGCCGGCCACCAGTCTTGCGACGTAGTCATTGCAGCAATGAGGTCGGCCTTTAATGCTTCAAGGTCGAGCTGTGCGAAGGCTTCGGCGTAGTCGAAGTCGGCGCCCAAGGGATTAGACGCCGGGTCATTGTCACGAAGCGGATCGAGGTCGAGCCGGTTAGGCCACCAATAATCATTGCTAGCGACACCGTCTTGGGCAACCGCAGGGCTAACCGCGGCAAGTGTAGACAGGCCAAGCGAGATCGCCGTGGCGAGGATGAGAGATTTCTTAAGCATGCGAGATGCCTCCATTTATATTCAACCATAAGAGCCGGCTCTAACGCCGACGTTTGTTTTTTAATACACGCGCGGATCATCTAAGAAGATGATATTACAATATGCAGGATAGCCTTACTCCGCACATCGGGATAACGCTTTGTTTCGATCAGCGTGATCGTTTTTTCCGAATACAAATTCCTTGCCTACTCCGCCTTCGTTCTGTTCAAGGGCGTGAAGACGCGCTATCGTCAGCGCCGTAACTTGCCTCTGCAGGAGTCACCCGCGACATGTTTTATGAACCGAAGAAGAAAAACCACGGCCTGGCTAAAAACCCGTTCAATAGCCTCATCGTGCCAAGGCCCATAGGCTGGATCAGCTCGGCAGACGCTGCCGGGGTATACAACCTCGCACCCTACAGTTTTTTCAATGCCGTGAGCTATCAGCCGCCCACGGTCATGTTTTCAGCAGGCGCCGGAGCAAACGACGACCGGCTAAAAGACTCGGCTCGCAATATCGAAGAAACAGGCGAGTTCGTCTGCAACCTTGCCACTTGGGAGACTCGCGAGCAGATGAATCACAGTTCTATAGCCGCAGGGCCCGAGGTCGACGAAATCGCTCTGTCGGGACTCACCGCGATCCCTTCGCGTCTCGTTAAAGCCCCCCGCATCGCTGAAGCGCCCGTGCATCTTGAGTGCCGATTTATAAAAAGTGTGGAAGTCCCGGGCTGGACCGAAGCAGACAATTACCGCGTTATCTTCGGCGAGGTCATCGGCATTCATATCGATGACTCCGTGCTCACCGATGAGGGGCTTGTTGATATACGAAAGATGGGCGTCATTAGCCGACTCGGCTACAACGACTACGCGCGCGTTGACGCCGAATCAGTGTTTAGTATGGAAAGGCCTTAAATTGAGAGACCTGAGATTGAGAGGCCTGGAATTGAAAGGCCTGAAATTGAGAGGCCCGAAGCAAAATAATGATCATGCGAATCTACTTAATGGCGATAGAATGGCGTCCATTATTTCTCGCAGTGTCGCGCCATGCAGCATCGCCCTCGCCTAAGAAAAACCCTGCTCCATTCGCAGCAAGAAGCCGTTGCTTCGGGGCTAATGACAGCGACGAGCGACAATTTCCTCAATGCCTTTGCGATCTATCTGCAAGCCTCTGCTGTCCAACTCGGGTGGCTAACGGCGCTGCCTCAGCTTGCGGGCGCGATTATGCAAATCGTCTCAGTTTGGCTAGGCGGGCATATCGCGCGCAAACCTTTGGTTGTGGGCACAGCTTTGCTTCAGAGCGCCATCGTCGCTGGCATGGCCACGGTGGCGCTTCCGATCTCGGCTATTCTTTTACCATCGGACCAAGTCACACTCCTGATCGGGCTGTCTATCGGTTACTTTACCTGCATTAATATAGTCCAGCCCCATTGGCGCGCGTGGATGGGAGGCATCGTCCCCAAGCAAACGCGCGGCGCCTTTTTCGCTTCACGCTCGCGGCTTACCATGCTGACTACCCTTATCGTCTTTGTGCTGGGTGGTATGTTACTCAACACGAGCACTAACGCTGGTTTAACTTGGGTAGGGTTCTTTATTCTGTTCAGTGCTGCTGCGGTGGGGCGCTTTCTGTCGGGCATCCTACTGGGGCTAATGCATGACCCAGGGCGGCAAACAGGTGTCGATGCTATGCGGCTTCGTGATAGTTGGCTGCACATCAAAACGTCGTTGAAAGACCCAACATTCAGACACTACAGTCTTTTTGTCGCTTCACTGCAAGGTGCCGTTGCCGTGTCTGCACCGTTTTTCGCCGTGTATATGCTACGCGACCTGCAGTTTACTTATTTGCAATTCAGCCTGAACAGTGTGGCCTCTATTGCGACTCAGTTTTTCTATTTGCGCCGCTGGGGGCGTTTAAGCGACAGGTTCGGCAACCACTGGGTCATGGTCATCTGCGCCGCAAGCATTCCCATTATTCCGGTGCTGTGGATGCTCAGCCCAAATCAGTACTACCTCATTTTTGTGCAGATTATTTCAGGCGTGTTTTGGAGTGGTTTCACCCTCAGCACTGCAAATTATCTCTATGACATCCGGCCCCATCAAACTAATTTTGCGCTCTATGCGGCGATTCAGTCTGGCACGAGTGCTCTCGCAGTCTGTGTAGGTGGGGTTTTTGGCGGCTATTTGGCGAGCCTTACGCCGAGAATTGCCGCGACTGTTGAGCAAAGCTTGCAGCTACCGAGCGATCTATTCATTGTATTTATCGCAACCACCATTCTTCGCCTGACAGTAGTCGCTTACTTTATTCGACTGCTTAAGGAACCTCACCTCAGGCGACGTCCGAAGCTTTTAGAAATAGTATTTCGCGTGTCGAGAGTCAATACGGTCTCTGGTGTCTCGCTCGACTGGCTCAGCGTGGCGAGAAAAAAAGAGAGCAATGTAGGCAAGAAAAATCATTCTAGCGAAGAGATTAGCACCGCCAAAACATCAACAGTAATAGATCAATCTGCCGCAGTTAGGCTAACCGAATCTCGCGATTCAACCGATTGATCCTGCGGTTTTCGCACGACGGCCATGATGGCCTTCGCTGCAGGAATGAATAGTAAGAGATAGGCATTAACCTCCAACAACTCTTCGTAAAGTCGAGGATGGTTAAGCATTAGGATGCCGCGATCGAACACCGCACCGCAGATAAGTAGGCACGCAGCTATCAGTAAATAGGCTACTAGGCCTGAATCAAACTGCCGCTTGATAAGATCGACAAATCCGATTGGCTGTCTGAGAAGAAGCGCCAAATAGCCGCTCCAAAGCACCAGCAGCGTGGCGGTGCGCCCTTTGCCTACCAAAAATTGCTCGATGAGCGGTGGCAATCCGACAAGCTCGATATCTATTTCGCGCAAGCTAAAACTGAAGCAAAGTAGTGCAAGGCCGACAAGCTCAATGCGATCTGTGGATTTATTCCCAAAACTGCTTAAAGCATAGAGCAAGGCGGCGAAAATCAAACACACGGCTTGAATATTTTCGAATAGCGCATTCTCCGCATGCACTCCATGAAAATCGCTCGCAATGACACTTGCTATAACGACGAGGTTTGCGATTACAGCGATGGCAACAGCGCGGGGCAATGTATTGAACATAAAATTCTCTATAGCCTTCTACGTACAACTACCAATACCATGATGCTAGATTGCTTTAGAGAATAGGCCGAAAAAGTGGGGATTTGTTATAGAAAAAACCTATCACCTAGTCAAACGTGACGCGTGCGAGGGCGATGCCGCTTTCGCCTGCAACCGCATAGAGAAGGTAAACAACACCGTCGTCAACAAACAAAGCGGGATCTCTTAGCTGATTGACATAACCATACGCGGTCGAACGCACCGATGGCTCAATGGGTGCCTTTGCGCCCTCCCAATCGAATTCCGCTCTCAGCACTTCAACCTCTGGTGACTCCTGCCAGTCGGTCCAGTCTTCAGTAAGCTCGATAGTGCTCAGCAGTATCGTCTCTGGCGCATCGCCCACTCTCGTCCAGAAAACGAATAACTTGCCATCGCGCACAATCACCGCCGAGTGACGCATCGTGCTCTCGAATAGAAGCGGGCCGGTTTCGAAGTCCTTCAAGCCATCCTGCGAACGATAGAACTGGCCGGGCATAGCGATCGCATAGGTCATGTCGTCCCACGCGAATGCGCGATAATAAGTGCGACCGATGTCGCCCGACAGCGTCTCGAAGTAGATCCCATCCTTTGAAGTCGCCACTCTCGAATGCTGCCTGGCTGCCGATTCGAGCCCGTGAAAATACATGATTATGCGTTGATTCTCTTCGTCTACATGAACATCAGGCGAGGCGATATGCGGTTCTGTCAATTCTTTAGCATAATCATGAGACACACGGACACCGCTGGCTTCGCGCGCTGCAACCAGTTCGGCGAGCCGATCCTCTGCAATAGGCGGACGCGCTACGGCAAAAAAAGAGTCTTTAATAGGCAGACTGCCAGGCACATAAATTTTCCATGGGCCGGTGATTGCATCGGCGTAAGCTAATCTAATATATTGCCCTTTGTGATCCGCGAAATAGAGATAGTATTTGCCGAGTGGGTTTTCGACCCAGTCGGGCACCCGAATCATCGATGGCCCTTGAATATTATTGCCGATGCTTGGGTCAGTTTCTGGCCCTATAATTGGCCCGTCTACTAATCGTGTAACTACAACACTTTGTCGCGGCTGAATGTCTACCGCACTTTCATTCGCGGCTAAAGCGGGTGTCGCTGAACCTAAAAAGAGGACAAAAAGCGCAGCTGATAATTTGATAAACGATCGCGTAACTAAGTCATAGTGAGCCATCGATTGGCCTCTTGGTAACGAAAAATTATGAGTGGGTTAATGAAGAATCAGCGAGCGCGCTGTCGAATCGCTTTCTAGCCTCGCTCCAAGTGGTGCTTGCTGAATCGGCCGTCAAAAAATCGAGCAGAGAGGGAAAAAGCGCTGCTGCGTATTCCTGTGATGCCTCGCGTGGCAGCAAGGTTGGCAGGTGGTCAATCGCCTGTACGTAAACGGGCTCACCCTGCCCTGCTGCACGGACAAAAGGCGCATGCAGATGGGTTATCGCATCGTAAACGCGAATAGGATTATCGACGCTCGTCGGATCGCAGCTGACATCGCTAATAACCTTTAGCCTCTTGTTCTCAGACAGCAGCTGCTGATCGATCATCGGCTCAATAGGCTCACGAAGATAGACACAGTTTATAAACAATTCGTGCGCCAGTATTTCTCTGAGTGGCTTTTCAGCGAAAGTGAATTCGGGCAAATCCCAAGCGGTCACGCTCAATCGAGCATCGAGGCTCGTAATAAGATCGCGTGCACCAGAGCCGCAGCGACCCAGTGCCCCCATGATCATCACGCTCAACGATCCGTCAGTCCACCCGGAACCTTCGAGTGCGGCGTCCACAGCACTCAACAGTGCACCTCGATCGGGAAACGGCTGCAGCGCGGGAAACGCTGCGGTCGAACTGGAATAATGAGCAACGCCTAAAAGGCCGAGCGCCGCACCGACGAATCCTGCCCAATAGCCGAATGCAGCGATACGCCGCCCCTGTGCATCAAATAAAAATTCAAGATCATAAATGGCGCCGCCGCCCTGCGAATAACGCGCAAGCACGTCTCTTGCGCCGACTTGCCCCTTAAAAGTATGCGAAAAATGAATGTGTGTGTGCGCGATAGGCTCGGTCGATTCCGCAAGTTCTTTCAATGCAATCACAACACAATCTAACGGCGCCTGCTGCCAAGCAGCATCGGTGAGCACAGCACCTGCCGCCGCATAGTTGGCATCGGAATAACAGCGTTCACTGCAGCGCTCTACAGTAACTCCAACGCCTGCCTTTACAAGCTGACTTACCTCTGTCGGCGTGATCGGCACGCGTCGTTCGCCAGACTTGTCTTCTTTTCTTAACCAGAGATTCTTCACATTAACTCAACTCAAATTAAAGACGGCCCACGCGCATCTTCGACAGAACAAAATAGGTTGCGCCCATCAATATAAACATGGAAACAAACGAGAGATAGGGCGCTTCGAGTGCGGGGGTAAGCGAGGCAAAAATAAAGCCAACGAAAGCGAAACTCGCTGTGATGAGTGCGTACGGAATCTGAGTCTCAACATGCGCCATGTGATTAACGCCCGAAGACATCGACGACAGCACGGTGGTATCCGAAATAGGCGATGTTTGATCGCCGAACAACCCGCCGCTTAGCGCCGCACCCAGACAAATTGGAATAGAGGCATCAAGCGCTGCGGCAATCGGCACCACAATAGGAATAACTAGAGCAAAAGTGCCCCACGACGAGCCGGTCGCCAGTGACAGTGCCGCACCGATCAGGAAAATCATACTTGCGAGCATCCATGTCGGAAAATTAATAGCCTCGAGTAATGCAGCAATCGCCTTGCCGGTTTCGAGTTCGGTCAGAACGTCACTGAGTGTCCAAGCCAAAATTAGGATACACAAAATAGGCATGATTTTTCCCATGCCGGCAAAGAAACTAGTCGAACTCTGGGTAAAACTAAACAGCCCGAGTCGACTTAGAGCAACAATAGTCACGAGTGTTGCAGTCGTGTATGACAGCGCTAGCGTTACGCGAATCGTCGGACCATCGAGGCCGCCGTTACGTGCAACGAAAAGTGTAAAAAGCAGCAGCATCGAGATAAAAAGCGTCCCGAGAGCGGCACCCACTATGCGCGCGCCGTAACGTTGCAGAGTGGGAGAGAGCGCGTCGTCTGCCCTGCTGCTGTCGTCATAGACAAGTTCGCCGCTTAGCAACGCACGCTGCGCAGTCGCCATGCGGCCAAGATAGACATTAAACAACGCGACAAAAAACACACCGCCTAGCGTGAGTAACGGATAAAGCTGGTAAAACCACACTTCGCGAAACGCTGTGAACCCATCCTTATCGATGCCTTCGTTGGTGTACGCCTGCTCCATCAACCCCATCGTGTAGGCACCCCAACTAATGATCGGAATCAGAACACAGACTGGAGACGAGGTAGAGTCGATGATGTAAGCAAGCTTCTCGCGGCAAATTTTTAGCTTATCGTAGACAGGTCGATAAACCGGCCCCAGAATGAGCGAATTCCCTGAGTCGGTAAAGAAAATTAGAATGCCCGAGAATAGCGTGCTTAGCTTAAGTTTGGCCGCTGAGCGCACGCGACTCCCCATAAAGCTCGAGAAGGCTCGCATGGTACTCGAGGCCTCCAGTAAATAGATAAAACCCGAAATAACCGTAATGACGATGACGATCTGCGCATTACTCCCCTGCAGCTGCTGGAAAATCCCCTGCTCGAACAGTGCAATCGACGTGCTAAGCGGCTGATAGTCGTTGAGTATAAAAAAGCCGAGCGCTACGGCGCTGAATAGCGGAAGAATGACGCGCCGCGTGGTGAATGCCATCACAAGAGCAAGCAGCGAAGGCGAAATGGCGAGCAAGGATTCCATACGTTTAGTCCAGTCTTTTCCTAAAGCGACGTATGGCGAGGGACAGCGTTACGATAAGGAAAGTCGATAACGCGATCAACTCTCCCGTGAGGCTAGAGATATCGGCGCCGCGCAAGAGTATGCCGCGGATGTGCCGAGTATAATGCGTGAGCGAAAGCGATTCGGCAATACTTTGCCGAAAGCGACAACATCGGTCAGTAATCGCCTGTCGATCGGCATTCAGTGGTCGTGCTTACTCCTTAACAGGGTAATTCTCGAGCGCGCGGGCAAAGGCTTTGTAAAACTCGGGGCTCGCTCGTTCTTCGTGCATGTATTCGCCCGGTGTAACCTGATGGATGCGGCTTATCGCGCCCGCCCACACCTTTTCCCGCGTCGCTGTTTCGGCTATCTCAATATTAATTTGGGCAATATAGCTCAATTCCACATTCAGAGACTCCATGCGGATGAACGGATCTATGTTTTGCTGATCGGGATAAAGGTTAATGTGGTTATACGCGAGCACCACCTCTATATCGTGAGCTTGGTCGTTTCTAAACAAACCTTTCTCGTCGAATGCGCGCTCGAATTCGGCTACGACATAATCTCTTAGAAAAAGCGGAAGTCCCTCTGTCCGAAGTCCATATTCTGAATAGTTTTGATAGTCACCTGGGCAGCACAGTAAAGGCGAACTGCCGATCTGCGAGGTGATACCTGCGCAACTAGACAGCAAACCTGCAAGTACAAAAATCAATATCAAATTCTTCACTAATCTCATCGTAAACTCCTTTGCTGTAAGCTTTAACTGAATGGGATAACCCACCTATAACCCTACCTCTGAGGAAAAATTCGTCTTTGATCTATAGCAGTAAGTATTGAGAAGTCCGGCTGCCTCCCCTCCTTCAGCCTAAGTTGATCCATATCAATTCAAGAGCAAACACTGCGGTAGGTGCGACATCATGTCGCACGCACCGCCGCGAAGCTTCCAATAGAATGGCCCCATCTAATCTCGCTATTCGACTTAAGTAGAATCGAGTCGTCGCCGAGCGAATCAAAATTAATACGGAGAAAAATATGCGTCACTCGCGGAAATCACTCGCAATAGCTCTCGCTATAGCTACCCCACTCGCTGGCCACACCGCCGCTCAGGAGCGCCAGCTTATCGAAGAAATTACGGTTGTCGGCGTTCGCGACACACACACGGTCATAGTTGACGACACGCTTGTCGCCACGCCAGACACTGCACAATTATTGCGCAAAATGCCAGGCGCCAACGTCAACAAAAACGGGGAGCTAACCGGCATTGCTCAATACCGAGGCATGTTCGGCGATCGCATCCAAGTCTCCGTCGACGGCGCGCAGATCAATGGCGCAGGACCCAACGCGATGGATGCGCCGCTCCACTACGCACCGGTCGCTATATTGGAGTCGCTCACCATTAACCGTGGCATCGTCCCTGTCAGCAAAGGCCAAGAGACGATCGGCGGTTATGTAGAGGCGAACACCTATGCCGGGGATTTTGGTACAACTGAGGATTTCGAATTCAGTGGCCGCGCCTATGCTGGCGCCCAATCTGTGAATAGCGGCGATGTACTGAGCGGTTTTCTCTCGATGGCGAATGACACGCACATCTTCCGCGGCTTTGTGATGCAAGAGCGTGCCGATGACCTTGAGTTTCCTAGCGGCGACATCACACCCTCTGAATACGACCGAGAGCGTTTCGACCTTGGCTACAGCTTCGCAAAAGGACGGCATGAATTCAGGATCGACTTTGCTCGGAACAACACGAAAGATGCCGGCACCGCCTCATTGCCAATGGATATTCTGTCTATAGACAGCGACCTATTTCGGTCTCGCTATACCTTCTCGACGAGTGAAGGCCTCTTTACGGCGGAGCTTTCGGCAAGCGATAACGAACATTGGATGACCAACTATCACCTACGCAAACCGCCACAAACAGCTGCGTCAACCGACGACCCGATGCGCTTTCGGCGCAACTGGGCGGTGAGCGAAAATTATGGCTTTGCGCTCAAATATGAACAATTCGCTGATAACGGAAACTGGCTTTATGGCATAGACGGACACTTCGCAGAACATCGCTCAATAATTACCAATCCGAATTCGGCGCCGTTCTACATCTCCAACTTTAATGATGTAAATCGCGACATTATCGGTGCATTTATCGAGCGTCAAATTTCGTTGAATGCCCGAACAGGGCTCGAGACAGGAATACGCATTAATCATGTGAGCATGGACTCGGTTCCGGTATCGGCCAACTTGAATCCGATGAATATGATGATGGGCATGCCGGTGATGATGAACAACCTTGCGGGCGCTTTATCAACGCAGTTTAATAATGACAACATCGCTCAGACTGATATCAACGTCGACGCTTTCGTGCGGCTAAGTTACCAAACAGACGGCGATGCCATGTGGTATGTAGGCGCAGCGCGAAAAACGCGTTCGCCCTCTTACCAAGAGCGCTATTTGTGGATCCCTCTTGAGGCAACAGGTGGGCTCGCTGATGGAAAGACCTACATCGGCAATCCAAATCTGAATCCCGAGGTCGCACATGAAATCGAACTCGGTCTAGACTTAGAGAACTCTAGATACGGGATTTATCCTCGAATATTCTATAAACGCGTCTCTGATTATATTCAAGGCACTCCCTCAACCAACATGACGGCAAATAATTTCGCCCAAATGATGGCAAACATGGGAATGGGCATGCCCAATCCGCTTCAGTTTAGCAATGTAGAGGCGCGTTTTTACGGTCTCGATATTGATTCAAATTTCTCAATCAATAACAAGATCACCCTGCGCGCGATTCTCAATATCGTCCGCGCAGACAGGCGTGACATTAACGATAATCTCTATCGCGTGTCGCCAGACAATGTCTTGATCGCGCTAGACTACCGTGGTGATGGCTGGACAGGATCGATAGAAAGCGTGACTTACGCCGATCAGAATCGTATCGCAATCACAAATTCGGAACTGAAAACGGAGGGCTATTCACTGGTCAACGTGATGGCAAGGTCTAGTCTCGCCGACGGTGTCGAGGTGAGCATTGGTGCCGAGAATCTTCTCGACGAAAGCTACCTCGACCACCTCGCTGCTTACAATAGAGCATACAACCCCGATATCGCGAGCCGAGCGCGTATGCCGGGATTAGGCAGAAACTTCTACGCGCGAGTCATGTGGAATTTTTGAGATCTCTAGGTGCGCTTGTACTCAGCCGGAGTTTCTCGCGGAAGGCATCGGAATGCTAGAGTGAGTAGGCGATCGACAAATACGTCGTCGCCGCCTGTGCATCTAAAAATCTGATAATCGCTTTATTCGTATCGGTCACGGCTACAGATGAGCGGAGAAAAAGCTTTAACTTGGGCGTGAACTCCCAAGCAGCTTCAAGGTCCAGTGACGAGCGATCTATCTCAAATCCGGAACCCGCGATTTCGGTCTGTGTAATAGTAGGTCCTATTTTTATGTAAGACTTCGACCATGGCGAAAAAGACGCACCTGCAAAAATTCGGTTAGTTAACAGGCCAGCGGATCCTGGAATATTTGTCTCGATAAAGGTTCTGCCTATTTCTAAAGTCCCGGTAGCCGTGTCGTTGATCTGGTAATTTAAGCTAATTTCACCTACGAATTCATTTGCAATATCTTCGATCAACCGCGAATCGAAATCCTGACTAAAAATATGCATACTTCCGTCACCACTAACCTTTCCAGATTCGAGCTCAAACCCAACTCCGTAGCGTGTTTCATCTGAATCACGTGAGAACGAGAAATTCCCAACAGTCTTTTCGCTATAGTCCAATCGCTGTACGCCCGCATAAACGAATCCCCGACCCCAGTCAAATGTACGTCCGGCATAGCCAACGATATCGTTCTCTTCTCTATCTAGAGATTCCTCTTCATAACCCTCTTCGGTCGCATCAAAAGAGTCTGTTACCAAATCGATCGACCGCGCCATAACGCTCCAAAAAAACGATTCGTTTTCCCATTCAAAAGCAGTCTCAACCTGATTTGAAACTTCGGTGCCAGCTTGAATTCCGTTCAACTGTGCTTCTTGGCTAAGGCCTAGAATAGTCTCTTCGCGCTTCAACAGCAGTCGCCATGCTGCTTTATCGGAAAGCTGAAAACGACCAAACAGGTTGCCAGAAAAAGAACCAATGTCCAATGCTGAAAACTCTTTCTCAACATAGTCTTGACCAAAATAGTCAAACGATGCAGCAAGAACGCGTGATTCAGTAGCAGAAGAAGCAGCGCTAGAAATAGAAAGTATTTTTTGTTCACCGTCCTCATGGCTTGAATCTTGCCATGCATTATTGGTCAACCCGACGCCCGCTTCTAAAGTCGTTGTGATTCCAAAGTCGCCGATTCTTATGCCTTCCGATTCAGCGAAGGATTCAGGCGTCGGAAGATCTCCAACTGCAGCAATCGCTGAAAAACTCAAAATACTGGACAAAAGGATAGCCAAGTAAAACGGAACAGCAACCGGATCTAAGCGAGCCACCTGAATTTTCATACAATAGTCCTAAAAGGGGAGAACATCCTATCTGGGGCTTAAAGCTAATACTCAACCTGTCTCTCCTTTCGAGGCAGATACATATAACGCGAGTGCAATAAAAGGAGGCGTAAGGAGAATTGAGAGTATAAAAATGCCAGGGAATTTTACCACGCGATTGCGACCCAGCCACCCTACAATGAGACAGCCTAATACATATATAATAGTGATCGCTGGCAATCCTAGCACCATCTCTCCTCTCCTTTTCTCATTGAGGTAAATGCTATTTAGCTTTAGCGTCGAACGCTTGCTTCGCATCGTCCTTAGCAGCTTCGGCGCTAAATGAATCAACGTTGCCACCGTCTTCAAAATGCTGCGTGAACACTTTGCCGATAGCATAAGTAGCGGCGGCACCAAGTGCTGCCATACTAGCGCCGCCAGCCAAACTGCCTAGCCCTGGCACTAATTTAAGGAAAGAGCCGGCAACCGGCGCTGCTAAACTCGCAGGAGCCATTGTGCCGAGAAGAGTCGCGACTGCACCACGAACGAGTTCCTTGTCAGCTTTTTGGCCATAAATTTTGCTAATATCAAGTACCATTTGTACTTGAATCGCAGCAAGACCAGCTAAATCCAAGTAAGGGACGGGAATGAAACCCGCTGCGGCGCTCCATTTGCTCGCTGCAGAGACAGCGCTTGCCGCCTTCGCTGAATTCGATTCTTCATTAGTTACCACGCTTGCTGTTGCTGTTGTCATGTCGTTCTCCTAAATATAATGAACTACGTTTTCTTTCTGTTCGGCCTTACTTTACTAAAAGTCCATATAAATGCGCATAGTGGGCGTGATAGCGTAATGAAGCGCGCGCTAAAACTGCGTTTTATCGACCCTATGACGCTCTTCGTATTGATTGTGGAAGCTGAGATCTCTGACCTAAAAATTCGCTAATATAGTCACTACACTCTTTAGGGTTATCTAGCATTAATGCGTGCCCCGAGCGGCTAACTGTCTTTAATTGCCCCTCTCTGAGGGTGTTCTCGATAAGCGATTCGGCCATTCCCTGCGTGAGCACGGCAGAGGCTTGCCCTCGCAGTAATAACACCGGCGCTTTTACCTTAGCAAGTGACTCCCAAAGTTTTTCAACAAGTGGCCCCTTGCTCTTTTCCTGCTCTTGCATTTCGGGGCTTTGATGCCACAAATTAGGCGCAAAGGCGGGATCCATTTTTGCATAGTATGTGTTCTTGCGCTGACGCAAACCAAACAGCGCGAGACGATTGATTGCCGTGTCACTTGCAAGAACATAGAGGCCCTTCAGATAAGCATTGTATGCAACATAAGACTCAAACTGCTGCGGCATAGCCAGTGCGTCGTTTAAGATTTTAGCGCTCGCCTCCGGACTCACCTCTGGGGCTGCATCAATAACGACAAAACTCTGCGCGGCTAACGTTCCGTCGGCAATCGCTAGCATGGCGACACGCGCGCCCAGTGAGTGGCCGACAACATGCCATTCACGAAAAGCAAATTGTTGCGCAATCACACTAATATCTTCGGCTAATTGCCAGTGAGAATACCTTAGCTGCGGGTCCCAAGAAGAATCACCATGCCCTCTAAAATCAGGTGCTAACACATGGTGTTTGCGACTAAGCGCCGTAGCAATTTCATCCCATACATGGGCATCGTTAGTGAAGCCATGTAGCAGCAAAACGCAGGAGTCGCTTAACTCGTTTTCGCAACGCCAATATAGCGCATGAAGATCGATGCCATCGGCACTTTTGTAGAAGCAACTCTGCATGAGCTATTCCTTGTCATCAATTTTAGCTAACTCAAATTAGTCGCCGAACAGTATCTGAAATATACCTTCGAGCATCACCTCATTCACATCCAGAATTGTTGGCGTGCCATCAGCCGCATACTCCGTCATGAGTGTTCGATTAAGGAGGACTGCCACCGCAGTGCCGGTTCCAACGATGTCGTTCTTGTCTTCGTAGCGATACTGCCAAGAGGCGTCATATCCTGCGATTTGCCCGCGATGGCCATAGACTTGCAAGCCTACGTCATGCACCAGGCCCTGAAGCATCTCCAGCCCAGCCTCAGAGCCATTGTCGATAAAGAAAGGATCGAAATAGAGTGCCATTGTTTCTGAGGAAAGCAGGTCACCCTCGACAACTGCATTCGCCCATTTTACAAGATCAACAGTTGTAGACACCATTGCGCCCGAAGCCATCGTGTAAGCTGGATCGGTATTCGTTCTATCTATGTCTGCATCCGGATAGCCAAACAGCGCGGCTACACCTACGCTCTCGAAATTGGCCCAATTGATATAGCCGTTAGCATGTAAGCCTTCAATTTCGAAGTCGCCTTCTGAAGGCACAATGGTGCTTACCAATCCTAAGGGTTCGACAAAGCGTGTTCGAATTTCGTCTTCCCAGCTATTCAACGTGACTTGTTCTGCTATTTCTTGCAGTAAGACATAGTGAGTATTCGAATAATTCCACGCGAGCCCGGGTCCATTCATCAAGTAAGGCGCGGCGTCTGTCGCATCGTTCTGAGCATACGCTGAGTTAGTGCGAGCACCGATCTCTATGAGCTGCCCATCCTCGTATACAAAAGCGGGGTCGCCCATGTAGCGATAGAACCACGCGTCGGTAAAGGCCGGTTCCGGATCAAATGTAATTCCGAAATCATATTGAAATCCCGGATACTCATTCGTAAAGCTAAACAGTCCCGCCGTGTGATTGAGTAGCATCTTGATCGTGATCTTGTCTTCATCAGGGAATTTGCCCGGAACGAATTCATCAATAGTTTGATCTAATGTCAGAAGTCCTTCGTCGACCAACTGCATGATGAGCATGCCTGTGAATGACTTAGTAGAACTCCCTACGCGAAAACGGTGCTCGGGCGTCATAGCCGACTTTGTAATAGTATTCGAAATACCTTCTGCCGTATGCCAAGTAGTCCCATTCTTCATTTCTATCGAGAGCGAAACACCCGGGATAGACTTAACTTGTAGCTGGCTGCGCATAAAGGTTTGAATTTCGAGCTTCTGGTAGGCCACCTCAGCATCGATCGCGGTCAATGCCGCGGCATTGCTGTTTATTGAAGCAATCGCCGCGACTAACGAGGCATAACTTGAGTCAAAATCACCACTCGAGTTTAACGAAATAAGCGCGCTTTTCGCCGCTGCCACAGAATCCTGATCAATAGCAATGCCATTCACTGGATCCAAGTCATCATCAAGCACAACCAACATTCTCAGCGCGGCCAAATAGTTTGCGTCTAACTCACCGCCTGAAAAGAGAGTAGAGAATTCAAGTCCGTCTTCCCCCACCACCGCAGCGCCGATTGTATAGCCGCCTATCGAGAACGTTATTTTCTCACCAGGTTGGTAATAGAACTCACCGTCTTCAGACGTTACACCCAAAGTTCGTCCTGATCGGTAAGACAGCCCACCGATAGCGGTGTTGAAACTTCCTTTCTCTATTTTATCGATATAGCGAGATTCGTAGAGAGGTGGAAACTGACGAATCATTCGGAATGAGGCTTGATAATATTCATCATTGAATTCGAGCACAGGTATCTGCAACCAGTTATCAACGAAGCTTGACGCACCTAACGGTGCGTCCCCTTGCAAGGGAACCTTCTTGATTTCTTCTAGTTGGTAGGGAGGGCCTACAGGCAACAATTTAAGATCAAGGCTGTACGCCGTATCTCGATAGGTCACTGCAGGAATACTGATTCCTAGGTCGTTAACGACCGCAAACTGGGCATCGGTAGCTTGCCCAGTAGTAGAAAGGAGTGAGGCGACAAGACTCAGCGCCGCGAGTATGCTCCGGCTTCGGACAATTGAGGCTATCTTTACTCGTTTGGTGTTTCTACTTTCCCGCATACCTTACCCCTTAGCATTATTGTCTTGTTCTTTTTGCAAGCTATAAACCGGCTGCCAACCTATGCAGTTTCGTCTTTCCTAACGATCTACTACTTTTTATCGTTCTTATTCAATTTAATAGGCATAGTAGGTATCAATCGAGAAAACCTATATACCCTATTTATGGTAGGCTATACCTTATTGTATTTGTTTGAATTATTCTGCTCCTCATCTTCCTTAGGCAGCCCATTCCTAAATCGATTATGCTAATAATACAACACCATGCGGACGCTCACTTTTGTTTCACTTTCTCACGACCCAAGCAGGCGGAAAACCGTTACCTGAAATCGGACTAGATTCGATAGACTTGTTACAACGTCCTCTGCTGCATAACGAGGCGATCTACATTGAACAAGCGGTGACTAAGCGTAAAAAAGAGTTTATTGCCGGTCGCACTCTTGCTCGTTTGTTGCTGGGAAAATTTAGTGCCCCTTCCTCAATAGGCAAAAACGACGATCGCTCTCCTTGCTGGCCAACAGGAATCGTTGGCAGTATCAGCCACAACGATTTCCACTGCGGCGTGGCACTTGGCTCTAGTCAAATTTTCCTTAGCATCGGCTTAGACATTGAGACTATTGGTCAAGTTAAATCCGAACTTTGGCCTCTTCTGTTCGTTAAAGCTGAGCTAGCATCCCTTGCTCAGGAGCAAGACCTTGATCGTCGCGCCCTGCTCGCCACTTTGTATTTTTCAGCCAAAGAGGCGTTTTACAAATACCAATACCCCCTCACTAAGCAGTGGGTCGAGTTTCACGCAGCGCAGGTAACGCAACTATCGGAGACCACGTTTCAAATTTCCCATCACGTCGAGCATTCGCTACTAGCACCGCGTCTAATTGGACATTTTGACAGGCCTACAGCCTCGACTCTCGCCTGCCTTCTATTCTCTGAAGTCTAAACGCAGGGTTGGCATTGGCGTATTGATCGAGAGTCCAATCTTCCTATAGATGATTGCCAACCAACCCCTCCAAGCGCGTCTTCAGTGCCGACCACAGCGCGTCAACACGTTTGTCCCCAAAGGCGCGTGGTGACCAAGCAATTTGCAGTTCGAAGGCTCCGTCAACTAGATAAAATTCGAGATGAAGAGGGACATCTGCATGCGTTTGCGCAGCCATCGCGCCTTCGAATACCCGTGGCGTCAACACCATAGTCTGCGACGCGCTTGCTGTGTGATCTGCCTCATCAAACTCACCCAAGTAATTGAAACTTAGTGCCGCGGGCAACGTAACCTGCTCCGGCGCTACTACAGGAAATACATCAGACTCTGATGCTCTGAGAGTTGCTAGGCATTCGCGCGCATTCGTTAAACCTTCGCTTTCACTGAACACAGGAGTAAGCCACACAAGCTTCGCCTGAGTCATCCAGCCGACTAATTTTTCCAGCGCGCGCGTACTGTTCATTTCGCTGCGGCCATGTCCTTCAATAAGAACAGGAAGTGTTTCGATAGCGAGCAGCTGTGACAGCGCCAGAGTCGAGTGGTGAAGAAGATATTCATGGAGCTTGATACCACCGAGGCGCGCAACTAGCTGCGCCGTTTGACCCTTCGACAAAGAAAAATGATCAGTTACCAGGCCTTCATGATTACCAGGGATCAGAGCATGCGTTTCTAACAACGCGAAGGCACTTTCTACACTGACCTCGGTTTTAATCCGCTCGAGGGGATTAAAACGACGCTGGCGATCTTCAGCCTGCTCGAGCAAAAGTTTTCCGTCGGCAACCAGCCTTTCGCCCGCATAAGCAGCATTCAGGTCGTTCACCAGTATGCGCACCGACACCCAGTCTGCGACGAGGTGATGAACAGCGACAAACAGCGCCGAATGCTCAAGGTCAATGACGCGCACGCAGCGAAGCAGCATGTCGGAGCCAAGCACGAACGGCCGCGTGATCGCGGCTTCGGCAATTGCTTGCGCCTTTTCACCCACCAATGCCGCATCGATTTCGACAATCTCGAACACGCATTCTTCTTGCGGTCGAATACACTGCTGCCATTTACCGTCGACAAACACGAATTGAGCACGGAGGGAGGCGTGCGCTTTGATAAGCTCTAGAAAAGCGGCTTCGAGTTTCGATGTCTCAATCGCCGAGTTAAGCGCAAGCTCAATAACAATGTTGAAGTGTCCGGCCGACTCGCTGGCCTGTCTCTGTAAATACCATTGCTGAGGGGGCAACAGAGGTACTGGCCCAGCCAGCGCTGCGCTTTCATTCGCAGAGGTTGGGTTAGGTGACACATGAACTAAGAGAGCAGCGGCGTCACATAGACGCGGCGCAGCAAAAAGCTGCTTGATGCTGAGTTGACGCGCCTGCGCCCGTAGCTCGCTGATTACGCGCAGCGCCCTTATCGAGTCTCCGCCTAGACCAAAGAAATCATCGTTGCGCCCTATAGTTTTCGAGCCCTCGTTTTTGTGAAGTACTCGTTGCCATACCTGCGCGAGCATCGCTTCGTTTTCACCGATCGGGGCAGCGTAAGCTGCCTGCACGGCATTCGTTGGCAACGGCAGTTGTGGTCGATCGATTTTTCCGGCAATTGTCCTGGGTAATTCGGGCAGGAGAATGAGCTGCGCGGGAATCATATAGCTAGGCAGCAGTGTCGTAAGTCGATCGAGCATGCTCTGCGGTTCTGTTGTTGTAAGCATTGAATGCTCGCTAATCGCAGCATAGCCAATTAATCCATGAACTGGATCTAGCGCTACCACTGCATCAGTGACATCTTTTAGGCCGCGAAGCGCATGTTCTATCTCACCCGGTTCGATACGAAAACCGCGCACTTTGAGCTGCGTATCATCTCGACCAACGAACTCGAGCAAACCGTCGTCGCGCCAACGGCATCGATCGCCGCTTCGATACCAACGCACCTGCGGATGCTCTGGCAATAAGGTACCAAACCGCTCGGCATTGAGTTCGCTTCGTGCATGATAGCCGCTAGCGACAGTCGGCCCGCCGATGTAAAGCTCGCCCTCAACGCCGAGCGCCACCAGTGCGCCCGCCTCATCGCGTACCGAGCACAGTGTGCCTGTCAGCGGTTTTCCAATCGGGACACCGAACGCCCATTCATCCGCTTCTGCGACGCGATACGTTGTTGCACAAACCGATGTCTCTGTCGGACCATACGCATTGATCACAGTCATGTGCTTGGCGTAGTAACGGAGATCGCTGGCATCTGCCGCCTCGCCCGCTGTGACCAGTACTCTAAGCCCCGGAATCCTTTTTTTGTCGAACGCGCGCAGAAAAGCTGGCGGAAGAGTGATGGCGGTAACACCGAAAGCTTCGACCCATTCGAGGAAAACACCGACATCTTGTCGCGCCGAATCTGGTGCAATGGCAAGAGAAGCGCCTTGGGTAAGCGCAAGAAAAATCTCCGACAACGATGCATCGAAGGCGAGCGTGGCAAACTGACCACAGACGTCGCTGCTCGTTATCGAGAACGCAGGCACCTGCGCGCGTATCATCGCTGCGAATGAACCATGACTGACGCGAACCCCTTTGGGTTTGCCAGTCGAACCCGACGTATAGATTGTGTAGGCAATATCCGTAGCTGATGGAAAGGCGCTGTGCTCGGTATTCGCATTACCGGCGGCTATCGTGAAAGAGGCGTTTCCCTCGATGACACCCTTTGAAAAATACTCAATCACTCGAGCGCTGCTCGCCACATTATGCGCAACCCGTGCGCTGAAGTCGTCGGTAATTAATAGCGCTTGCACTCCTGCGTCTTCGGCAATCCCTTGCAGCCGCGACGGTGGATTAGCGCTGTCGAGAGGCAAGTAAATGCAACCTGCTCGCATAATACCTAACATCGCTGAAACGCTGCGCAGCGAGCGCGCACCGAGCACGCCAACCACTGCACCCTGCTCTAACCCTTCGAGCGCAGTGAAAACTAGCGACATCTCAGCAATTAACTCTTTGTAGGTCCAAGACGCTTCAGTATCGCTGAGCAACCCTTTTGCCTGTTTTGCCGCCGCTGTGACAATTGCAGGTAATGATTTCGCCGCGCCCTCGATGAAATCGCCCTCATTGAAAGCATCTTCGTTAAAAGCGCCTTCGAACGCGCGAAGCTTAAGTCTGTCGATCGCCGGCACCCAATCGATTTGCGCTAGAGTAGCGGTAGACTTTTCCGCCATCGCCAGCATGGCGACTTCTAAACTCGCCACGAGTCTTTCGATGCGAATAGGCGAGAATAACCCGGTGTCATAATCGACGATGAGTTTTAGGGATTGATCGGGAAGCGGATAGGCGTTAAACGCGATATCGTACTGGCTTGTCTCGCTTTCCACACGTAACACACGCCCTTCGGCTGAGCCGAGCGTAAGGGTCTCGTCGGATGCGTTTTGCAACACCAAAAGAATATCGAAAAGTGGCGAACGGCTCTTATCGCGAGGAAGGTCGAGTTGATCAATTATCGAATCAAAAGGCAGTGTTTGGTGAGATAGACTCTCCGTAACCTCCGAGGAAACAGCGGCAAGCAACTCATCAACAGTCCAGTTGAGGTCAATCGTTGCGCGCAGCGGCAACACGTTAACGAAAAAACCGATGAGTGACTCCACCTCAGGGTGCGTCCGCCCAGCAACGGGTGAACCAACGCAGAAATTAGTCTGACCCGAAAATCGCGCAAGCACAAACTCGAGCGCCGCTAACAAAGTAGCAAACTGCGTAAGTCCTCGCTCAGATGTGAGAGTCGAGAATCCGCTCCATGCCGCAGCCGAGACAGACAATTCGAGTGTGGCACCTACACTATTTTTATACAGAGGCCTAGGACAGTCGAGCGGCAATGTTAGCGCATCGACGGGATTTGCAAACTTTGCTAACCAATAGGCAGAAGACTGCTGACCTGCTTCGGAAGCGAGGCTTCTCTCTAACCAGTATGCGTAGTCTTTATATTGAATGCCTTCCGCATCGTCTGCACAGACTTTACGGCTCCGATCGGTGTACTCATCTTCACTCGTCTTCGCGTTTGCAAAATCTGCGTACAAAGCGCTCAGTTCTTTGGCGAGTACGCCGATTGACCAGCCATCGCTAATACTATGGTGCATGACAAGCACCAGACCGAAACGCGCAGAATTATCGGCACTAATTAACGGCGCTGCCAATAGTCGACATAAAGGCGGTATGGCTAGATCGAACGGAATTTGCGAGAAAGCCTTTCCTCGTTCGAGCAGTTCAGATTCAGCAAGGATTGCATCTAACCATTCGCATGACAAAGCAATGTCGTCGCTGGCGAAAACTCGCTGACGAGACTCACCACGGTCGTTCTCTTGAATACCAGTCCGAAGACTTTCGTGTTTTCTGAGCAACTCAGTGAGCGCGTAGTCGAGTGCCTGCCGATCGCATTCGCCGTCGAAAACTAGCGCTGCTTGCATATGAAAAGGCGATGGACCCTCACCACGCAATTTCTCAAGCATCCACAGACGGGCCTGCCCTGGCGCCGTTGGATAATCGTCTGCAAGCGGCGCTTTTACCATCTCAGGCCAAGACAACGACTCACCACTTTCGAGCAATGTCTCAACTAAGCGAGCGAACGCACCGAGCGTCGGCTTGTCTTGAATATCTTGCAGCCCTAATGCAATGCCGTGTTGCACCCGCAAACGCGAGAGCAACATAACCGCCTTGAGGCTGTGGCCACCTAACGCATAGAACTCATCACGGATATCAATCTCTTCTATACCCAGCAATTCCTGCCATAGCTTAGCCACCATGATTTCGGCGTTTGATGAAGGAATTTGTGGCGCCCCTTCTTGTTTTCTATTGCGCCTAATCGTCACCGCATTAGCATGCATCGCTGCGTCTAACCTTGCTGCCGTCGAGAGTTGAGCAACCTCCTGGTAAAATGTCCACCGCGCGCGAAGGTGATCTGTCGCTTCGACCTTAGCCGATCCTGTTTCACCAGAGTATTGCACTGCCGCCGACTCTGCGGGCGGAGTAGAGGCTTGAACATCAGATTCGTGGCCCGTTGGAGACCAATAGCTTGATTCGCAAACCGATAGGCGATAGTCCGACTCTTGGCTACCTTGACTTTTTTCTGCCGTCGCAAGCGAGTCTAAGAAAAGCCGAGCGGGTTGATTGCGTGCAGACGCTGCAAATTTTATCACGAGCGTTTCGGCCCCAACCGCGGCCATCTCATCGGCCAGACGTTTTACTATTTCGTGCTCTACTCCACGGCCTAATACTCTGCAGCTAAGCAAAAACCCGCTTATCTGCCATTCTTCTGTGCCTCGTTCAATAAGAAGCGCACCGGTGAGCCCGTAATCACCAAACCGATCGCTAACCACGACACGTCTAATCTCAGTAACCTCGCCTGCAGCGTACGCCGCTACTTGCGCTTCGGTAAGTCGTAGCGTTGTTGTGTTGAACTGGTTGGTTCGCTGGGTGAGCTGTGCGATGCGTGGGAAGTCTTCGGCGGTGGCGTGTGCCATTTTCACTGAGACTTCGAGCTGTGCAAGAAAATCGCCGAAATCAGTCGCGCTTTTCGCAGCTTCTCGCCTCTGCAATTCATCGCTATAGCTCTGTGCGCGGATTAGGTCTTCGGCCGTTCGCTCACCAGTATCGAGAAGCCAGAGATTAGCCAAAAACTCTGCTCGATCATCGGCTCTAGGCACTTGTATCGTTCGCACTGTAGGACAGCTAGTTCTTACCTCATCACATTCGACTGGGCTATCGTCGATAAAAAGAAAACTATCGAGACCCAGCGAGAGATCTTCTGCGAGTTCTCGAATACTTACCGATTTTGGCGCCCAGCTAGCGCAAACTCGCGTGAAATCAGCGAGCTTAAGTGGCATGTCGTTATGCTCGAATGCCGCGATAACGTCGTCATGATTATTCTTTGTCACTAGGCAGAGAAGAGTCCCCGATGCACGCAACTCACTCAGCCTTGTTTGTAACTGTGCGTAAACGCCAGTGACGTCGATTCCCTCAGGTCCATCCTCACCGACGATGCCTCCCCAAAGCGTCTCATCTGCGTCGACCGCGATGACTTTAGTCGGCTGGCGATCCCGCAGATCACGCTGCCTGAACACAGACGTAGCTAGTGCAGCGAAGAATGCTTCGCTATACGGCACGTCACCGACGATCGCGTCTCCTGATAAGCACCATTCCTTTAGACCGAAGTCCGAAGCCAAATTGGCGAGTGAGTGATAATGGACACCTGCAATCCGCGCGCATGTTCTCTCAAAGAATGAGGCCAGTGTTCTGTCGATCTTAGTCCCACCCAGCTCATTGGGCTGCTCACTATGTGCGAGCGGACAAAGCACTATTCTTACGCAGGGATCGCTCACTCTGGCAGCATAGCCCTGCAGTGCTGACATTAAAAATTCGGCATTACTCAGCGCTCTCGCAGGCTCTTCGTCCTCACGAGCACGCCAAAGAATGAGGTGTTCTGTCGACTCTATTTGATGAAGTGCCGAATTTGGATTCATCAACTCTTGGACAATCTGATCATAAGCCGAGAGATGAATTGCGCGCGCAGAACCAGCGAGCGACTCCCAGAATGCAAGCTTGCTTTCTAATAGATCTGCGGTGAAGTTAGCGCTGATACTCCACGCGCGAGACGATTTTCTATCAGCGACACCCTCGCTTCTCCATGCACGGTCGCTCGCAGAGGAGGCAGCCATTTCGGAGGCAGTCTTCGCGATTGCACGGCCAAGTCTCTGCAGTGTGGCAGTATCATAAAGGGCACCGTCGGCAACGAATCGTAACCTTATCCCGCCATCGACTGGAGCGATAATTAGACCAAATTCAAAGTGCATCGGATCAAAGATATCTACCGTCTCCCAACGCCATTCATCGCCCTCTGTGTCATCACCAGAGGCCGGGTAGTTTTCAAACACGACCGTATGACTGAGCAGCCCAGCACCTGCCGGCGACAGAGCTTGAATCTCGGCGAGCGGAATAAAGCCGAAATCGATACTGCGTGAAAACTGCTGAGCCACCTCACCAATGGTATCGGCGAAAGAGTGCTCATCGCCGAAGGACACCCGCACAGGGAGAGTGTTAATGAACATACCGACGAGCCGATCAATCCCTTCGACAGGCGCATCGCGACCCGCAACGGTTGCACCAAAGACGACATCGCGCGTACCAGTTTCATAAGCGAGCACCATGCCCCAGATTGTCTGTAACGCCGCAGACAACGTCGCGCCCGTTGCCGCACACCAGCTGGTTAGCGCACCGACAGTCGTTGCGTCGATCCGCGTTTCGACGAAAATAGGTAACGCAGTTGATTCACTTTTCCCCAGTAACCGAGGCGCGGCACTAGGGACCTGTAACGCATGACGATAATCCCCTAACAGCTCGCCCCAATACTCTCGCGCCGACTCAAAGGATTGAGCATCGAGCCATCGATAGTAGTTGCTTAACTGCGGGGCTTTCGTAAGCCGACCTGCAGGTTCAACCGCGGCCTGGATTGAATAGTCTACAGAGTGCAAAGAGGCCGACTCATAAAGTGATTGAATGCGGTCAAGAAGAAGACTACTGCTCCAGCCATCGATAGCTATGTGGTGAAAGTCGAACAGAAGTTCACTTTGGCCATTCGCAAGATGGATCAATGCTAGCCTGAAAGGTGCCTCGCTACTTAGATCGAAGCCGCGTTCTCGACGCGCCAAACGCAGCGACTCAATCATTGATGCGCTTCTCTGCTCTGATTCTATGCATTCGACTCGATCGGCATAGTCGAAGAACTCAAAACCCGAGCTATGGTCACCGCCTGGCCGAAGAATAACCTGCACCACCTGACCGGAATCGCTTAATAGAAAGCGCGCGCGGAGTGCCTCGTTCTCATCGAGTAGAGCTGAATAGACACGGGCGAGTTTCTGAGCATCCAAAAGACGCGGTAGTCGCAGACAAACCTGATCCGAGTAGGCGCTTCCTGAGCGCGTTGCACCTACATTTAGCGTTCCATCGCTGTGTAAGAAAAGTCCAGACTGGAGTGAAGTCACGGGAAGGATGTCTTCAATACTGTCGACAGGTAATTTCGCGCCGCGTAGTAACGAATCGAGTTCGACATTCGATTGAAAAACCGTAGTAGCACAGCAATCGCTCACACTTAATTGTGTAGGCGCTGCGTCGAGTTCTTGAGCGAGAACTTCGATGCTGCGCACCCACGCATGCATAAGCGCCTCGAGAGAGCATTCGTCGACTCCTGCGGAGTAACAAAATTTCTCTAATCCTTGAAGATGCAGCGAGATACTTCGGCCTCCGCTATCGTCAATTCTCAAGCTACAAAGCACGTCAATAGCAAAGGGCGCTGGCGCCGTTGGAGGATTGTTCTCACCTACGCTGCTCGGCAACACAGTGAACAATGAATCTGCGGCGCCAGAGGTATCAGCACCTAGAAAATTAAAACTCACAGAAGGTGTAACGCTCAACGCAGCTTCTTGCTCAGGCGTGGTAAGAAATCTCAACGCGCCATAGCTTAAGCCCTTGTTTGGCAACGCCCTAATGTGATCTTTGTTGGCTAGTAACGCCTCGACACTCGACCCGCGTGCATCGAGAACAAAGGGGTACATTGCGGTAAACCACCCCACGGTCGACTCTTGACCACGCAGCGTGTCTATTTCTTCGCGCCCATGACTTTCCATCGACACCAGACAGCGGTCGGCACCGGTAATACTCTGCCACGCCAAAGCGAAAGCGCTAGCAAGTGATTCTAGAGGTTTGGCCCTCGCCTTCGCGCTCGCGAGCGCGAGTAACTTTGTGCTCTTAGTCCTATCTAGTTGAAATTCGAGAGCCACACGCTTAGGATTCTGCCAAGCAAGAGCACTTGGAAGCTTCTTCGCCTCGTCAACCTCTTTAGTCCAGAAAGCGGTATCGCACTCGAACCGGTCCTGTTTCGCCAGTACCGACAACTTTTCTGACCAATTGGTATAGCTAAGCCCCTCGGCAATTGAGCGAACCGATTCATCAGAATTCTGTGCGAGATAGAGTTTCTCTAGGTTCGCCGCCAGAAGTCTTCCCGTCACCTCGTCCGCGGCGAGATGATGCACGACCAAACCGAGAAGTGTTTCGTCTGCGAACGAGACAACGCCCATGGAAATAAGTCGAGGAGGAATGAGCGTAACGCTCGACTGTAACGAATCCCAAAAATTGTCGAGTTGAGCACCCTGTTCAGGCGTTAGACACTGAGCATTGCGTGAATCAATAGCCATCGAAGCAAACGAATAGCCGCCTTCGGATGCTATTCGCTGGCGCTGAGTCGGTATGTCCAGACTCATCCGCAAAGACGAGTGAACCGCTACAAGAGATGCGGTGCAAGCCTCAAGCAAATCGTTGTCGAGTGCGCCAGCAACACGCAACACTGACGACAGAGAAAAATGATCACGCGGCGTTCCCTCTTGATCGAGCCACCAGCGTTGAATCGGGCTAAGGGCCGCCTCGAGCAACAGCGGCTCGCTTTCCTTAATAGTGTCGATCTGTATACGCTCACACAATAGCGCGAGCGTTTCGGCAGCAAAAAGATCTGCCAGAGCGAAGCGGTATCCCCGCTGCCTAGCTTGTGCGACAAGCTGTATCGCTTTTATCGAGTCACCACCGAGCGCAAAGAAATTATCCTCAATTGTGACCCGCGTAAGACCGAGAATTGACGAGTACAACGCAATCATCAACTGCTGCTTCGCATCTCCGGCAGTCATATTCTCGTCAGCAGAGGCTGAATTCTGCGCGTCATAGTTGCTAGTCGGTTCTTCGGTTAGCGCGCTGTTAACAAGCACTTTCTTGTCTACTTTGCCGCTTGCGTTGAGCGGGAATTCGTCTAGAAACACAAACCGTGACGGCACCATATACTTAGGCACTAAAAGACGCAGGGCTTTGCGTAAAGCCTCTTCCTTCGATTCACTCTGTAGTAAAGCATGAAGTGAGCCAGCCTCTTTATCGAGAACGACATAGGCGATAAGATCGTTGGTAACGCCGTTGGGCCTCGCCACAGCAACTGCATCGCGGACGCCGTCGAGTTCACGCAAGAACGCGTCGACTTCGCCTAGCTCTACTCTGAATCCGCGTATTTTTACTTGATGGTCATTTCGGCCTAAAAAGACAAGATCGCCATCTGTATTCCAGAGCCCGATATCGCCAGTGCGGTAAAGTCGCTGAGGAACACCCGCAGCGAAGGATATGTTTGCAAACGCCTTCTCATCCATTTCGGGCCTTGCAAGATAGCCTCGCGCGAGACCAAGCCCCCCACAGACTATCTCGCCTGGGAACCCCGCTGGAACTGGCTCAAGATTTTTGTCGAGAACCAAAAGTGAGGACCCTGCAATGGTTTTCCCGATAGGCACCGTGCCAGATTTCTGCGCTCCTTCAATTCTATGCCAGCTAGAAAACGTGGTGTTTTCAGTAGGCCCATAAACGTGCAGTAGAGCGAGATTTGGAAATGCGCTGATCAGTCTGTTAACGTGAGAAACTGAAATCTTTTCACCACCGGTGAGCACCGTCGTCAATTTCTTAAACGCACCAACATTGTATTCGACGAGTTGGTTGAATAGGCCTGTTGTCATAAACGCCGTATCAACTGCATAGCCTTCGATTAGGCTGTCGAACTCATTCACTTCCAATAGCGAATGCCCCGGTGGAATACAGCAGCAGCCTCCGTTAAGCAACGCGCCCCATATTTCAAATGTTGATGCATCGAAGGCAAGAGAACCTGTTTGGAGAACATTTTCGCCAGGTGCCACTTGATGAAAATCTGTATCTAGAACCAGACGCAAAACTGATCGTTGCTCTATCAATGTCCCTTTAGGCAGACCTGTAGAGCCCGACGTGTAAATAATATAGGCAAGAGACGACGGCGAGCACAGCGGCACTGGGGCATCGTGTTGCACTGCCAGTTCGTTAGACATCTCTACAAGCAGCGCCGGAAAATCGATTCTTGCAATCCGCTCACTCGTCGCCTTCGTTGGCTCAAGCCCGACGCCCTCGGTTAGCAACACTCGGACTGCCGCGTCATTTAAAACGAAATCTGCTCGATCACTCGGTGTGTCGAGCGTTAGGGGAAGATAGGCGCCCCCGCTTTTGAGTATGCCAAGTAGCGCGACAATCATCCGCTCTGACTTCTCGAGCATAATTCCTACGGGCTCTTCGTGCTGTATCTGATGCTGACTGTCGAGCCAGCGCGCCACGCTATTTGATTGGGCATCTAGCTGCGCGTAGGTGAGTGAGCAACTGTCTGCTCGAACAGCGATCTCGTGCGGAAATTTCGTCGCGATCTCGGCAAAGCGCTCGGCTATTGTCTCGCAACCTTCCCAACGCCATTCTTTTAGTTCGTTTGCGAGCAGGGCCGCGCGGTCGGGAAAACTGACGAGTGCAAGACGTTCGGCCTTTGTATCGAAACCTTGCTCGACTGAAGAAATGAGAAGCTGTTTCCATGCAGTCGCCAGACTGATCATGCGGCCGCGGCTGAATAACGACGTAGCGTATTCGAGTTCGAGGTGCAGCCCCCCGTCACCCTGGCGCTCGAGATGGAACGTCAGATCCACCTTACTTAAAGACGTTTCCAACCGAACCTGCCTACCCTCGCTCCCCCCTAGGATAAGCGAGCCTTCCTCGGCGGCATTGAGACCAAGCATGACATCGAATAGTGGCGAATGACTTGGGTCAGGCGTTATTCCGAGCGACTGAACGAGGGAATCAAAGGAAAGGTCTTGATGCGCAAAACCGCCTAACACGACCTCGCGCGCACGAGTCAGCAACGCTGAAAAAGTTTCTCCCCTTTCCACCTCTGTACGCAACACAATCGTATTGACGAACGGACCAATCGTGTTCGCAGTAGCAGCACCGAGACGCCCAGCAATCGGAGTGCCGATTGCAATATCAGAATGACCACTAAACCTCGCCAAAATAAGCTGCGTTAGCGCAACACAACCCATATAGAAGCTAGCGCGATTGTCGGCGCACCGTGCCTCAAAAGATCTTACAAGCTCGGGATCTATTTCGATTGCAACCGAGGCACCCTCAAAGGATCGTTTCGCTGGACGCGGATAATCGGTCGGAATTGGCAACGGTTCAGGCAAGCTCGAGAATTGCTCTTTCCAGTAGGTGAGGGACGCTGAAGCATCTCGTGTCCCCTCACTGTCGATCTCTTGCCAATACTGACGCGCTGGCTCGAAAGCATGAGCGGGATCCAAATAGAGCATCTCGAGCTCGCGAGTAAGAATAGGTATAGAGAGTCCATCACAAACCGTGTGATGAATAACAATAACCAGACCCGTCTCTCTTCTACCCTCAAATCGCAGAAGTGTAATTTTAACAAGCCATTCTTTTTCGAGGTCTAACGCAGTCGCCGCCTCTTCTCGCGCAAATCGCGCGATAGCTAAGTCGGGGTTTTCTGTTTTCGGCAACTTCTTTTCAAGCAGCGACCACGAGTCGCTCGGCCTCATCAGCTGGGCGATTTCCTCTCCGTCGTTAGCCATCGCATAACTGTCATCTGGAGATTTCGTTGCAGGCACAAAAGCACTGCGCAGAACACTATGACGCTCGAGCAATACTTGCCAAGCGGACGCAAGCCTAACTTCATCCAAATCCTCTGAGAAATGAAATGCGGCGGCGATATTGTAGGCAGCACTCGCCGAATCGCCGAGTTGCGCGGCAATCCAAAGCCGTCGCTGCGCTCGACTTAGCGCATACGTCGTCGGGGCAACTAGTGCTTCGAGTTCAACCACGGCGGCCATGCTACTATCGCTCGACTGTGCGGCTCGACGCTCTGCAATGAGCGCAAGTAACTGCTGTCTTTGTGCAGATGACAGCCCCGCTAGTCGACGCTTCAAAGACGCCTTGGTTGTCGAGTCGGAGGTCGAGTCGGAGGTTAGGCAGGCAGCTGCCTGCTCGTCGCCTTTGTCATCGCCCAGCCGCTCGCTTTCGACTCGTTCACTTCCTAGCACTTTATCGCTCACACAATTTTCCTACAGAGACAACGTAGCTTGCGCTACTGGCCATTTTCTATTTGGTTAAGCAAACTTTCGAGTGCATCGAGATCCACAGCATCGACCAATGCATCTAGTGCTGAGGAATCAGGTTGCTGACTGGCTACGCCCTTCTGTTCTATTCTCCGTTTTTGCTCTACACGAGGACGAAGTAGCGCGACCATCTCTGAAAATATTGGCACCTCAAAGACTTCAGAAATACTAAAATCGACGCCTAGCCGCCTTTGGATTAGTTCAGCCAAGGTGACGGCTTTTAGACTATGCCCTCCTATGGAGAAAAAATTGTCTGTGGTGTTTATGCCGCTTACCCCAATACACTCGCGCCAACAAAGGCTGAGTTCAGTGTCTAATTCATCGGGCACTGCAATTGAGTCCGATTTGGTGGTACCTGCTGGACTCGGCGCAATAGAATCCATTGCGGCCAATAACTTCACATCAACTTTGCCGTTCGGAGTAAGAGGTATCGCGTCTATCCATGACACGCGCGCGGGTAACATATAGCTTGGCAACCGCTTATCGAAATAGTCATGCCACTGTGAAGGCGCACCGGATCTGTCACCGACCAGGTACGCGCTAAGCTCTACAGTCTCGGCATTCTCAACCGTTATGATCGCGACATCCTGAACCGATTGATGCGATAGAAAGCATCTCTCAATCTCTGCGAGTTCGATACGATAGCCGCGGACCTGTACCTGATGATCTTCTCGACCTAAATACTCGATGCCACGATGCTCACGCAGGCAACCACGATCACCGGAACGATAAACGCGCGCAGCAGGAACAGAGTCCGACGCAGAAAACTCAAAGAAGCGCTGGGCATTTAGTTCGGGTCTGTTGATGTAGCCGAGACTTACTCCACTTCCTCCAACGAGGATTTCGCCTGGTATATTCGGCGGCTGAAGATTATCGAAACGATCGACAACCCACATCGTTGTCTCAGGCAGTGGACGACCTATAACACTGGCGCCATCACGCGAACCGTCACTATCGCTCTGTTCGAGCGCGTGATACGACACATGAACCGTGGTTTCGGTAATGCCATACATGTTGATGAGTTTTACTGCTGTCAGTGGGAACCGTGCGACCCAGTTCACAAGACGCAAGGGTTGGAGTTTATCTCCTCCAAAAATCACATACCTAAGCGACGGTAATTCGAGATGGCGCTGTAGTGAGATATCTGAGAACTTATAAAAAGCCGCTGGCGTTTGGTTGAGAACGCTAACACCTTCGTCAGCGATAAGTTGAGCAAACACACCGATATCACGCACTTCCTCGTTCTGCGCGATGACCAGTCGTGCGCCTGTTAGCAGAGCACCGAAGGTTTCCCATACAGAAAAGTCAAAACTGAAAGAATGCGCGGCGATCCATACGTCATTAGCACTAAAATCGAAATCAAAGCGATCGTTCTTTAATAGGCGCACCACGTTTCGATGACTAATGCGGCAACCCTTAGGCAGCCCTGTAGAGCCCGAGGTATAGATCACATACGCAGCGTCGTCTGGCGTGCTCAGAGCAACGGCTGCACTATTTCGATAAGTGGTAAGACAGCTTTCAAGCAAAAGCACTGGCAAGCTGTCGAGTGTTGCGGCTTTGGGCATTGCTTCAAGTGACGAGCCAGAATCACAATGCTCACCGTTACCACTCCACTCTATTTCCCAATCTTGGTTTGTGAGAACAAGGGGAACACTCGCATCGCCGACTACATAACTGCGGCGATCTTGCGGATAGACGGGATCGAGCACTGTATAGCTGCAGCCCGCTTTCATAACACCCAGCATCGCGGCAATGAGCTCTGCGCCGCGGGGCAACCAGATTGCGATAGTAGCACCCTGAACAAAACTTTCATGTTCAATAAGCCCAGTTGCAATAGCATTGGCCGCGAGCGCAAGTTCGCCATAGCTCGTATTCTGCCCAGCGTGAGTCAGGGCAATCGAAGTAGGTTGGCTCGCGGCGCGCTCAAAAAAGAGAGAGTCAATTGTTGCGTCCAGCGGATAGGTTGCACCGGTGTTATTCCACTGTTCAATTTGCCATTGTTGCTGTACGAAGGTTAGAACGTTAAGTCGCGCAAGAGGCAGTGAGGGAGACCGAACTACTGCCTTGGCTAATACTTCAATATGCTCTCCTAACTGCCCTATGAACTCGCGAGAGTAGACGCGCTGATCAAACAGGAATGACAGCTCAAGACCGTCTTTCGGCACAGCTACAACGCTGAGCGGATAGTCGGTCGTCTCGTAAGCGCGTATCGATGAGATTGTCGGTACGGTGGTTTCCGGCTCCGAACCTTGCGACCCCTCGCCTCGCAGCGCTTCGTCCATTGGATAATTCTCGAGCACTAAAAGGTGGTCGAAGAGCGCCTCACTGCCTACCGCTTTCTGTATTTCTGCAAGCGGCAACGTCTCGAATTCACGATCCTTATTAGCCTGATCGCGCAGAGATCTGAGGGCTCGCTCAGCGGTAATCGTTGAGTCCAGAGAGAAACGAACAGGCAGAGTATTGATAAACAAACCGATTGCCTCCTGAACGCCGGCAAGCTCTGCTGGCCGTCCGGAGACGATAGTGCCGAAAACAACCTCTTCCTCATCGCTAAAGCGCGAAAGTAAGGTTCCCCAAATAACCCTTAGTGCGCTGCTCAGCGTTGCACTGTTTTTTGCAGCCCAAGACTTTAGGTCGACGACTAATTCCTCGCTCAACGTCTTAGTGAGTTGGCCTGCCACATAGTTAGAACCCTCTGCGGGCAGGCCCGTCGGTGGCATCGAAGTCTTTTCGTTAAGACCCTTCAACCCTTCGCGCCAGTAGTTGACTGCGGCGGCTTTATCTTTCTTTGCTAACCAATCGAAGTAGCCACAGCTGTCGAAGGGAAGCGGTTCTCGAGGAGCAATATTAGCGACCACATCGGCATAGTGTTGCAGTAAGTCGTCGTAGAGCAAACCAACGCACCATCCATCCATCAGGAGATGATGATGTGTCCATATAACATGGACGCGACCCGACTCTCGTGTGTCAAGCGAGATTAACTTAACGCGCATAAGCGGCGCGCAGCCAATGTCAAATTGCTTGAGTCGGTCGGCTTCGACGAGTTCGGCGATTCTTTCGACCTGTAAAGCTGGCTCAACTGATCGCATATCGACTGTCTCGATAGGCAGATCGACGTGACGATGAATTACTTGGCAGTAGTTGCCGTTTGCAGCCGATCTAAAATCGACACGAAGTGCCGCATGACGATCGACTAGGCGCTGAAACGCGTTAGCAAGTGCAGCAATCGCTACGCCATCGAGTATGAAGTCGACCTGCTCTAAATAGGCCAGATCGGCGGGAGCATTCTTCGCGTGGAAAACCAGCCCCGTTTGCAACGGAGACAGTGGCACAAAGTTCTCGAAGGTCGGACCCGTGTCTGTCAGGCTACTTAGGTTTGCGTCCGTCACAGCTACTAGTGCCGGCGAGGCCTCGCTTAAGAGCGCGATATCTTCAAGATTGCTTCTAACTCTATGAAGCAAAGCGTGAGCGATTGGCTCTCCACCGAATGCCTCGTCGATTTCGATAGCTAATTGAAGTCCATCGGCATCGACATAGGCGGCGAACTCAATACCCGGGGTCAGGCCCAAGCTTGCCAAATTTTCGAGCCCACCTGCTTCTTCCATAATTACAAACGGAGCTTGTTTGTCCCCTACTATTTTTCCCAAATAGTTAAACGCAATCTGAGGCAAATGGTGCGATCGCAGTTCTTTATCTTTTGCTATTTCTCGCAGAATACCGAAACCCAAACCTTGGTCGGAAATACGCTGCGCTGTGTCGCGGACTTGTTCGATTGCTGCGGGCCAGTTTTTCTTGTCTTCTCTATCTGCGGCCAACGTAACGCTTATAGGGTAAGCCGATGTCATCCACCCAACCGTATTAGAAAAATCAGCGGCGGCAAAAGACTGAGTTCTGCCGTTAGACTCCATCAACAAACTAACGCGGGGAGTCTGACGAATAGCTGCTAGCGCTTCGATATAAGCAGCGAGCAGAAGCTCGCCACTTCGAGTACGGTAGAGCTTATGTCCTCTTTGTAAAACCGCGTCTTCGATCCACTTCGGAATACTTGCTTTCACCTTGCTTCGCTTACCCAAAAGAGCCACTTGCAACTCAGTGTTTGACATAGCAAGCCAGAGAGGCTTCTCGGCTTCTGCCTTCTGCATAGACTCGGGCGAATGGAGTGCTTGTGTAAACTGCGCGAACGAATTTTTTTCAGGAAGCTTTCTTAGCGTACGTGCGGCGAGAGAGTCGTCATAAAGACCCGCGATCTCTGTCGCAAGGCTCTGCCATGACAGCGTGTCGACAACAAGATGATGTGCGGCAATGAGCATTTGCCCACGCGCGGGAAGATACGCTGCACTCACCAATGGCCCATTCTCGGCATCAATCGCGCCTCTCACCGTAAGCGCGAGCATTTCATCAATTTCGTCTACTGATAGCACGGCTGCATGAGTTTCATCGACTTGAAATGCGAGGTCATTAGCAACCTTACTGTGCCGTTGTTTCGATTCCCCAAGCACCCATGCTTTTGTCAGTTCTGGATGCTGTTGGACCCAGTGAGTAAGCAACGCCTTTAAGACATTGGCACTTAAGCCATTGGGCGTTGTCATCCAAAGCGCCTGTGTAAAGTTCTCTCTTCCTTCAGAGACCTCGTCGAAAAAACGTGATTGCATTGGCGAAAGCAGCAACCCACTTGCTTTAGGCAGTGTCTTGGCTGCGTGATTACTCCCACGCGTGCTGATTTTTTTAGAAAGCTCGCCTAGTATTGGCGTTGCAAATATCTCGTTCAGATCGAGGCTGTACCCTGCTTCAAGAAGCTTTGAGACGAGTAGTATTGCTTGAATAGAGTCACCGCCAATCTCGAAATAATGATCGCTCGGCAAAACCCTAGGCCGTTTCAATACGCCAGCGCAGTGCTCAAGTAGGGCAGCTAGTTCTGGTGAAGCATCGAAGACAGTACCCGACTGTTTTGCGCCGAGCGCCTTATGTGCGGGCAGGCTACGCCGATCTAATTTTCCGCTACTCGAAAGCGGCAATGACTCAATGATCTCTAGTGAAATCGGTAGCATCGTGCGCGGCAAGAAGGTAAGTAACGTAGCCTGCCAATTTTCGGGGAGAGCCGCTGCGACAATCCAGCCATAAAGATTGGCACTTTCGCCGGTAGAACGAATGTCTACCACGGCCGAACGAACGCCGTCGAGACGCTCGATTGCCGCTTCAACCTCTTCGAGTTCTATGCGATAGCCGTGCAGTTTTACCTGTTGATCAGCTCTACCACGGTAATCGAAATCACCATCCTCACGCAGACGAACAATGTCACCTGTGTTGTATGCACGCTTCTCGCCACAACTTGTCAGCGGGCTAAATTTCTCATTAGTAAGGTCTTCTCGGCCAACATAGCCTTTCGCAAGATTTACTCCCGCTAGCCAGAGAGTTCCCCAAACGCCGTTATCACATTGATAAAGCGCATCATCTAAGACATACGCGCGGACATTATCGATAGGCTTTCCTATAGTGACCGGCTCTTCTGCTGAAGTTAATTTTGCTGCGGTGGTTACCACGCTGCATTCGGTCGGGCCATACTCGTTCCATAACGTCACGTTAGGCAAAGTGTCAAAATGCTTTTTGACGAGTGCTGGAGGTAGCGCCTCGCCCGCAAGCGTAACTAATCGAATACCCTCTAATGCCTCAGGCACCCGCGCGAGATACAAAGCATAAAGACTTGGTGTCAGCAACAGATTCGTCACGTTCTTATCTTGTATTACCTGCGCGACAGCTTCGAGAGAGGTTTTGGCGGCAGTGTCTATCATCACTAAACATCCACCGGCGATTAACACAGTAAACATGTCGAGAATAGATGCATCAAAACCACAGCTTGGCATCTGAAGCGTTATATCGTTCGCGTCGAAGTCGCACGCGCCCGCACGCCATTGCAGTGAATTAGAAATCCCCGAGTGAAGTATTTCCACACCTTTCGGAGAACCAGTGCTGCCCGAGGTGAACAGAATGTAGGCTGTATCGGATAACTGCGGTGCTGGAAGTTCCTGACGACGAATTTGGGGGAATCGGCTGTTAAGCAATGCGTCTGGTGAAATCGTTTCAACTCGGTGATCGAGCGCGTCGAGGTCTAGCCTGCGCGTAACAATAAACCGCGCGCTACACTGCGCGGCAACTGATTTAACTCGCTCGACTGGCAGATCGTGTGTAATCGGCACATAAACTGCTCCCATCGACATTATCGCGAGCGCAATCATCGGCAGTTCGGCTGTTGCATCAAGACTGACGACTACTCGCTGGCCCGAACGCAGACCATAGAGATTGAAGAGACTGAATGCCGCGTCACGAACGCGAGACTCTAATTCGGAGGCAGCAAGCACGTTAACCTGATCACTCAATGCAGCCGAGGAAGGCGACGCAGCGACGCGTTCTCTCCACTTATCGATAAACGTTGCTGTCGAGTCAATCTGGTAACCGGTGGTGCCTTTTCCCTCAGCGCTTACCGCTTGAGATGCTCCTCTGTTCGTTTTTTTCTGATCCTGCCCTCTATTAGATTCGTGCGCATAGGCGCCGTTTTCGTCAATAAGCGAACCAATGTTACGGTCTGGGTCAGCGATGAAACTCTCGATCATTACTGAAAACTGGTCGAGCTTGATTTGCATCGCATCGACGTCGAAAAGATCAGTTGCGAAAGCACAGTTGATAAGCACCTCACCCTCGGCTTCGATAAGGTCGAAGCTAATGTCGAACATCCCAGCCCCCTCGAACTGCTCGAGAGTCGTGCCCGTAAAACTCTTCGTCTTGATTTCACGTTCGCCCGCATTTTCGTACGAAAACATGATGTCGAAAATTGGATTACGATTCGGCATTGGACGTATCGCTAGATCTTCGAGTAGCGACGAGAACGGATAATCTGAGTGCTCTTGCACAGCGAAAAGCTGATCTCGTGTCGTTCTAAGCAGTTCCGCAACACTCGCCTGATTGTCGATAGCAGCAGGAAATAACATCGTGTTAACAAACATGCCCACTGTCGAATCTGCGTCGGTACCAGGCCTGCCAGCTGCCGGCAAACCAATTAAAAATTTCTCTTGACGCGCATAGCGGTAAATCCAGAGAGAAAAAACAGCTAGCAACACACCAAAACTCGATGCTCGAGACTTCGCAGCGAATCCATGAAGCGCCTTGGTTGCTAGAGGGTCTAGACGCGAGGTTAACCGTTGGCCTATAAAGCTGCTTAGCGCCGGACGCTCACGATCAGTTGGATAAGCAAGAGGGTCGGCCAGCATCGGCGCTATTAACGCGTGCCAGAACCGGCGCGAAGCTGCGCCCGAGTCGCCTAGTAAGAACGCGTCAACCATTTCTTGTACATGACGTGACTGGACGCGTGCTGGAGACAATCCCTCTCCGTCGTAAAGCCGCAAAACTTCCTGCAGCACAATATTCATAGACAAGCCATCGGCTGCGATATGGTGGACATCGATGAGCAGATGCGGCACATAGTCAGAGTCGAATGCGAGTGCTGCTCTGAGTAGAGGCGGCTCCAAGAGATCAAACGGAGTAGTGAATTCTTCTAGAGCCTCGGCTGGTGAGCGGCCTGCAAGGTCAAACTGATGCAGGGAAAAACGCGGCTCTTTGACTATGCGCTGATAAAAGCTGCCGTCGACAACCACAAATGCCGTGCGCAGTGACTCATGCCGCAGAATGACTTGATGGAAACAGTCTTCAAGTTGTGTGAAATCCACTTTACCGCTAAGACGCCATGCGCCACAGAGATGATAAGGCTTCTCAGCGCCTTTGCGCTGGGTCACCGCATAAATTCGCTTTTGTACCGATGACATCGGGAAATACTGCCCCCTGAGATTCGCTGCGCGGAAATCGAATCCATTGGCACGCATTTCTGCGATAGATGACTTTATGGCGGAAACGAGCGCATCACAGTCTTCGTCTGTATGCTCGGTCGACAGGTTGGCAACATGTAACTCCCAAGAGTAGATCCCGCGCTCGGTTAACAAATAGAAGAAAAGCTCGTATTCAAATCCCGAGGCGAAATTTTCGAACTTAAACTGAGTGCCACAATAGGTGAGTCTTAGGGGAACGGCGTCGTTCTCGAAATAGACATTAATTCTGTCCGCAAGCCGATGCATCCGCGTGCGAACTTCTCCGGCAAGCCCAGGATTGGCGTTCAAATGATCTAAGACCGCATCGGCGGCCGCTAGAGCTATCGGATGTTTATTGTGCGTTCCCCCTGTCGAAATTGAATCTGTTAATGGTGCCGAATCGTCTCCGTATTGCCACTGTCCACCATCAATCCATTGCATGAGTTCGGCATTGCCTGAGACAACGCTTAAAGGATAACCGCCACCGATAATCTTGCCGAATGTACTCATGTCCGATTTGACCCCGAACCATTCCTGCATGCCACCCGGCGCTTGTCTGAACCCGTTCACCATTTCGTCGAAGACTAGCGGGATACCAGTCTCGGTACAGAGCGCTCTTAATTGCCGCAAAAAGCGCTGGGGTTGTAATGCAGGATTTCGACTCTGAACGGGCTCAACCATAACCGCGGCGAGTTCGTCTGCCATTTCTCTAATGCGGGCTAATGAGTCAGGCGAATCGTAGTCAAGCACCACAATGTCTTCGACCACCTGCGGAGGAATGCCCGGAGACATGACAATAGAACCGTGCTCTCCCTGTGCCGCGAGTACATCGCTGCAGATACCATGATACGCTCCGCCGAAGATGACGACCTTGTTACGTCTGCGTGCGGCCCGGACTAATCGAAGCGCGAGCATCACTGCATCAGAACCCGTGACAAATAAAGCTACTCTGTCATGGCCAGTCATTTCACAAATTTTGCGAGCAACTTCAGTCGCTTTATCGGCCTGCGGCCCAACCGACGAAGAGCGGTCGATCTGCTTGCGCACCGCGTCGTTAATAAACTCGGGTGAATGGCCAAAATAATGAACACCCATACCCATCGTAATATCGACATAGTCATTGCCGTCTATATCGGTAAAATGTGCGCCCTGCGCGGTGTCACACACTATCGGAAAACGCATCTCCTTAAGATCCGTTTTGAATTGCAGCGAATATTTCCAGTCTGCTAGATATTCGCGCCCACTCTCAGCTTGAGCTTTAGAACTGGGGCAACGGTCGGAAAGACGAGCCGAGAGTTCGCGTACGAAATTACGTTGCTGCTCGGACAAATTCTCCGGCGTGAGTTCGATGCCGCTAAACTTGGCTCGGATCTCCATAGCATCTTGATGTGCTGCGTCGTTATCTCGCATTGACCCACGCGGAGCGTCCAGCGTGCTCTGCTTCTCGAGCGCTGATCGATCGCTGCTCTCCCTGACTTCGACCGAATTAGTAGTCGATGTGCTCACGCCACTGAGATAGGTCTTCATCAATTTGAGATGAGCCGACATCACATCGTGAATCGCTGGATCCTGCGCCGTGTAGCTGGCTTGATAATGTGCTTGCTGACGCACGGGCTGCGCTACAGGCTGCTGATTTTGTTGAACGAACGGCTGATGAACCGCCGAAGGCATGGTTGATTGCAATGGCTGCGTGGTGACAGCGACCGCAGTCGGCGCGGCCTGAACGAGCTCGGCGCTCGGCGGCGACTGCAGTGCGCCTGCTGCCACATCTGACTCTGCAACAGCGCCATGTTCTGCAAGATAACTGGAAAGATTACTTAGTACCGCTAGCTCATCATAGAAAGTTTTCATCGAAATCGATACTGAATAGGTGCTCTCGAGCACCCTCCCAATACGCACGAACATCAGCGAATCTAAACCGAGATCGAGTAAGTTAGTCTCTGGAGTTAGATCGTTAACGCCCACTCCGCTGACGTCTTCGATAACATCGGCGATGGTTCTGTACGCTTGTTCTCTTGCGGCGGACGATACTGCAGCTGACATACTCATGTTCCTATTTCTAACTAATTTGCACTATTGCCAAAAATCATTTGTCGAGTCGATAGCACTAATGTTTATTGCCTAAAAGACGCGAGGTATTGCTCCATTATTTCCATGTGTTCGAGCATAATCGAGCTTGGCGATGGCCCAACTTCCAAGGTGAACGAGGGCTCGGCGCTTGCGTTATACCGAATGTTGGCCAACTCCGGCTCTTGCCTCGACACCGCCTGTGTCTCAAGCTCGACAGAGGTTTTAGTCTCGGCTTGAGGAACAGCCAACGCAGGTGGATTCGAGTCATTGTGAGTCGGCTGCTCTTCGGCTTTCTGTGTTTCCATTGCTTTAGCTAGCGCTGGCAAGGTTGAACTACTCACAATACCTTGGCCTCGTTCGGCAGCGGCAGACCAACAACGTTGCCGATCAAACCCATAAGTAGGAAGTCGTTCCGTATGCCGTTCATCACGCGTAATCAAGGGCGCGTCAGAGACATCGAGCCCTAACACGAAGAGCCTGCCCAGTGAGTCGAGCATGCATTTGTCCTCGGTTTGACCTTTGCGCAGGCTTGGTACCCACTGGGCGCTAGAACCTGTCTCGTTACGTAATTCCTGATAGCAGAGGTCAAGCCCCATAAGGACCGGTTCTGGACTTACGTCAATCAGTGCATCGAGTTTTAATTCATGTAGCGTGCGAATTCCTGCACAAAATTGCACAGGCTGTCGCAAATGACGAAGCCAATACTCGGGGGTGCCGATCTCTGGCCCAGCAATTACGCCTGTGACATTGGAGATCAAAGGGATTGTAGGCGCCGCAAAAGTAACGCGCTTCAAGGTCGCCTCAAATGCCGACAGCACTGGCTCAACAAGCGGTGAGTGGAACGCACGGTCTATTGATACCGGCGATACCCGCCCTCCGCCTTGCTCGACTTTCTGACCAATCTGAGCAACTTCTGCTGCGAGGCCTGAAATAAGAATAATGCCCGGGCCATTCACTGCCGCAATGCTCGCCTGCTGATAATGACTCACTATTTCGACAACTTTCTCTTCGGCCTCGAATGCGCAGATCATCGCGCCGGGCTTTGACATCTGCTCCATGAGTCGGCCGCGTTCAGCAACAAGCAGCACCGCGTCCTCTAAGCTGAAAACGCCTGCGATACACGCGGCAGTATATTCACCGAGACTATGTCCCATCACGACCTTCGGCTTTACCCCCCATGCAAGCCACTGCTTAGCGAGCGCATATTGCACGCAGAACAGCCCTAGCTGGGCGTGAGCGGTTTGATCGAGGCGACCGTTACTGGAAGCCGTGCCGAGAATCGAGGTTTGCTCTGTCTGCTCTGCAGTAACCAGTAATAACTCTCGCAGCTCGATACCCGTGTGTGATTCGGCGTAGGCAAGCGCCTCGTCAAGGGCGTTCTTGAATACGCCATCATGCGAGTAAAGCTCGGCCCCCATTCCCAAATACTGGGCACCATGCCCGCAGAAAACGAAAGCAGCTGCGAGTCGTCCATTACGCGTTCGTGCTCTGCCACTCGCGACTCCTCGCGCTTTACCTTTTTCGATAAAGGCATCTAACCGCAGATCTAATTCTTCTCGATCAGAGACGGTAAGCGCTAATCGTACGGGCAATGCTTCGCGACGAGTGCGCAAGGTATACGCGAGTTGCGCAAGCGTGCGTGCCTCATGGCCTCGGAGTTTTACTACCGCCTGCGCCAAAGCAAATTCGGACGCAGCGCTTAGTATTACCAGTTCGGCGTTCTTATCCTTCGAGCTCTGTTCAGCAATCTCGCGACCTTGCATACTTGGCGCATCGCCAAGGATCACATGAGCATTGGTTCCCGAGAAGCCAAATCCGCTAAGACCTGCAATACGACTGCGTCCGCCACGCGGCCAAGGCTGAGCCTTTGCACACACACTAAGCGACACCTTGTCCCATTCGATATCCGGATGGCCTTTTGAATAATTAAGCTGAGCCGGAATCTTCTCGTTACGTAAAGACAACAGTAATTTAATGAAACCAACAATTCCCGCCGCCGCTTCCATATGCCCGAAGTTGGTTTTCAGCGAACCTATTAAAAGCGGGTTAGTGCGAGGCCCGGCGCAATAAGCGTCGAGCGTTGAATTTAATTCAGTTGGATCACCCATCTTCGTTGCTGTGCCGTGCGCTTCGACCAAGTCGATCTGATCTGGTTGCAGACCGGCAGCTTTGAGCGCTGCGAGCATAACCTCACGCTGCGACGATCCATTAGGTGCCATTAAACTCGTACTCGCACCATCTTGACTGACGGCGGAGCCCATAATAATTCCATCGATACGATCGCCATCGCGCTGAGCATCGGACAGTCTTTTGAGTACGACCATACCGCCGCCTTCGGCGCGGACGACACCGTGCGCGTCTTCGTCGAAGGTTTTAATCACTCCGTCTTCGCAGAGCATTCCAACCTTGTCGAAATTTATGCTCATTCCCGGCCCAAGAATAAGATTAGCCGCACCGACAAGTGCCATCGAAGAATCACCCTGACGGAGGCTGAGACACGCATTATGCATCGCGACAAGCGACGACGAGCAGGCCGTGTCGACGACATAGGAAGGGCCTTTTAGATCGAAGGTATAAGAGATGCGTCCCGCTGCAGGGCTAAACGCGCAGCCTGTACCGACATAAGGTGTAATCTCTTTTAAGCTTTCTTCGGCCATATGCTGCGTCGCAAAATCGAATCCGCTCTGGCCAATAAAAACACCGGTGCGAGAGCCCTTAAGCCACGACGGCTTGATGTTTGCATCCTCGAGCGCCTCCCATGCCATCTCCATCAGCAAGCGCTGCTGAGGGTCCATAAAACTCGCTTCTAAAGGAGAGATACCAAATAACTTGCAATCGAAACCGTCAACTGGCCCTAAGAAAGAGCCGAAGCGGCAGCGCATTTTCCCTGGCATATCTGGATCGGGATCGTAATATTTGTCGATAGACCATCGGTAGTCGGGAACCTCGGCAACCGTCGAGCGCTCTTCGTCTAGCACCGACCAAAAAGACTCCGCGTTGTCGCCACCCCCTGGCGTACGACAACTAAATCCGATCACCGCAATCGGCTCGCCAATCGGGACTGCCGCAGTGTTTCCAAGATGAGCTGACTGGTGCGCTTGGGGAGATTCGCGCAACGTCACGTTCTCGGCTTTAAGTCGCCGAATCTCAGCTAACGCTTTCTGTAATACCAGCGTATCTAATTCAGCTTTCATAACACCACCCTAAGTCTGCATCTAATGTGACTGCCATGTAATCTGGGATTGCAGGAATGTTTTCCAGAGAATTGATTAACAGATCAGCGCCCTTCTCTTCAGTAAAACCTGCGAAGCGATAAGTCACATACATCATGCGGTTTCTGTCTGTCTGCACGAATCGGGCACGCAGATTTTGCCCCGCTAAAAAGGCCGATTTACGCAGCAGCGTTAATATGACGCCGCCTACCCCTCGAGACATCACGCGGCAGGACATCAAAAAGAGATCGATGCACCAATCTCGCTTAGCCTCAGCGGATTGCGAGTTCAGTGACAGAAGGACGAGGCCGATTGCGCCGTAAGAGCCGTAGCGATCGCTAAGCTCAGCCACCACAACCTGATGGTTCGGACTCGCGATTAGCTCGCGAAGATCGTCGACGGAATAGGTAACGCCAGTGGTATTAAGCTGATTGGTTCTCACGGTGAGTTCTTCGGCGCGGAATAAATCTTTCTCACGTGCTGGCGCGAGTGTCAGTTTCATCTCGAGCGACCGCAGGAAAGACTCCTCTGGACCCGCAAAAGAGTCTTGTGCTTGTTTGCGAAGTGCATCGCGTTGATAGAGCGCACGTCGCTGTTTTGAGTCGTCGGTTACATAAAGCGGATTGAAATCGTCACGCGAGGCGAGTGCCGAAAGCTCGGTCTCATCGAAGACTCTCACCTGAGTGTGGACAGACTGCACCTCTTCACGCTCAAATGGCTGGTCGTCTATAAACGCGAAGGTATCAATACCGATATTTAGCTGCTCTGCAATAGCTGAGAGTGCTTGGGATTTTGCTCCCCAACCGATCTGTGGATAGAGGAAATAGTCTTTCAGTCCGCAGGCATCCAACGCTGCAAGCGCTATGTCATGCTCATTGCGCGAAGCGATAGACTGAAGTATTCCTCGGTTATCGAGTTCTTCAATTAACGCAACTGCCTCTGCTTTAGGCTCCATTTCGCCTGTCGACTCGAGCAGTATTCCATCCCACAGCGTATTGTCTAGATCCCATACAACACACTTAATCTTACTTTTCGCGACAGCAATGTTCACTTAACTGCTTCCTGTAATTTTTCGAATGCGCGCGCCTGACGCTGAAACTCACTCATACCATTGCGCGCAATCATCATCTGCTGCATCTGATTGCTGCCTTCGATAATCTCGGTGATTCGCGTGTCGCGGTAATAACGTTCGACACGGCTTTCGTCTGCACTGCACCCTGCAGCGCCAAACACTTGTACCGCGTCGCTGGCTACTTTTACCGAATGCGTTGAGGCTATATATTTCGCGATTGTTGTTTCGAGTGTTGAGTGAGGGCTTCCTTCATCTCGCAACCGTGCTGCGTAATCGCAGAGTTGTCTGGCGATTTTGACCGACGTGATCATGTTGCTCAAAAGCTGTTGCACCAATTGATGATTCGCAATTGGCTCGTCGAATTGCGTCCGGCTACGTGCATGGATAACGGAATCTTGCGTACAGGCTTCCATAGCTCCTAGGCAGCCATACGCAATAGCGAGCCGCCCGAGGTCGAGCGCACCGCCAGCAACATAAGGCACACCACCACCAGCGGTACCAATAATGTTTTCATCGGGCACGAGACACTCGTTGAATGTTATGTCGCCTAGCATGGCACCTCTAAAGCCGAGCAGATTGTTCATCGGCTTCGCCTCAAAGCCTTCGGCTGCTGTCGGAACTAAACAGGCAATTGTCTCGCCCTGCTCGGTTTGTCCGAATACCAGCAACACATCGGCTCCACTACCAAATGAAATCCATTTTTTATGGCCACTAAGGCTGTAACCTGATTCGAGTTTAGTCAGGCGGCTCTGCACATTCATCGCATCGCTGCCGTGCGAGGGTTCTGTTAAGCCAAATGCGCCTAGGATCTCTCCTGACACAAGTGCCGGTATCCAAAGCTTCTTCTGTTCGACTGTTCCCCAAAGCCTTAGCGCTTCGAGCACCATGCTGTGAACAGTCATAATGCTAACGAGCGACAAGCTAATCGAACCCAGGCGCATGAAGAGATGGCCAAGTGACCGTGCGCACCATTCACGGCCACTCAACTCGCGCGGCATAGTTACACCGAGCAAAGATGAGGCCGCAAGCGATTCGATTACTGTGCGAGGAATTTTGGATTCGAGGTCCCATCGACGAGCATCCTCCTCGGAAAATTGCGCGAGAGCCAAGTCGATCTCTTTTATGTTTTGATCGAACTGAGACTCTTTCAAGACTGAATTATTCACCTTCGCTTCGGCATTCATGACTAAACAGCCTTCGCTTGCATTAGCGTTGCAATACGATCGATCGTGCGAAAGTTGGCGAAGTCCAGATCGGCACCGTCTAGTTTCGTATCTAGTCGTTTCTCTACGAAAAGAACGAGCTGCATTGCCATCAATGAACTGACGAGGCCCATTTCGAAAATGTCATCGCTGTCTTCGAAATCATCTTCGGCTATAAATGTTTCCAGAAATTCGCGAATTTCAGTTTGGTATGTCTGAGTACTCATTGCTCTTCTCTCTGTGCAGTTTGTTCTGTTTGGCTATCTAGTGTTTCTTGGTGTCTTAGGTGCTTAGCGTTTATCCTGTGACGGCGATCTGCGCACCACTTCGGGCTAACTATTTTGGTCGAACTATTTATGTCGAACTATTTATGTCGAACTAGGCAGGCTACATCTTCGGATATTTGAAGAAGCCCTCTCCGCTTTTACGTCCATGGAGCCCAGCGTCAACCATCTTCTTTAACAGTGGTGCTGGTCGAAATTTCGGGTCCCCATAACTTTCGAGAAGCACGTCAAGCGAGTAGAGGATCGTGTCGACCCCAATCAGATCAGCCGTCTCTAGCGGACCCATTTTGTGACCGAAACAGCCTTTAAATATTTTGTCGATATCACGTGGTTTCGCGACCTGATCCTGAAGTAAAAAAATAGCTTCATTGATTGTCAGCATTAGCACTCTGTTGGATACAAACCCTGGCATATCATTAACAACGATGCCTTCTTTACCCATTCCGCCGAGAAACTCTTTAGCTCTTGCAATAGACTCGTCGGTGCTGTGAAATCCGCGGATCACCTCGACAAGAGGCTTCATCGGGACTGGGTTCATAAAATGCATGCCGACAATTTTCTCAGGCCTTTCTGTCCATCCACCTACTCGGGTAATAGACACTGCTGAAGTGTTCACGGCGAACACACACTCCGGCGGGCAAATTGAATCCAGCGTTGGATAGAGCGCCTGTTTTAGTTCTACTTTTTCGCTGATATTTTCAACGAGGAAATCTACCTCAGCGAGAGCGCTGTAGTCGGTGCTCGTCTTAATTCGAGCACACACCGACTCCGGTGTGTGATGGGCTAGCTCCGGGGACATCATCGACTGAAATCGAACAGCTTGGCCGATTTCGGCGAGCGCTGACTCGAGCACTTCGTCAGAAATATCGATAAGGATCGCGTCCATATCGGACTGCGCGATAGCCTGCGCAACGCCCCTGCCCATGACGCCCGCACCCACTACTCCTACTGTCTTGATCATCTTCATGTCTATCCTAAATTGAGTCTGCCTAACAGATCATGTGCAAATTCTAACTCTCGAGTTCCCGCGCAAGCATAGCCACTAGCTCTTCGTGCGAGAGGTCTTCTTCAACGTCGGTTACGGTTTCAGCTACAGGCGCGGCTTTAACCAGTGCCGGTTGGTCTGGTCGTATTTTACGAAGGAGCTCTTCGGCCATTTTTTCGACCGTCGGGAAATCCAGCAGCAATGTAGACTTGAGCTTTGTGCCAAGGTCTTTCTCAAGTCTCTTGCGCATTTCAAGCGCGCCGAGAGAGTCGAGACCAAGGTCGAAGAATCCGACTGCGGGATCAACATCGGCTTTGCTGACCGACCCGGCGAGATCGCTGACCAATTGCGCAAGATGTGACTGTAGTGCATCGAGCGAATCTTCGGTCGTTAAACCCGCAATGCGATTGACCAGAAGAGCCTCAGACAGTACCGGAGCGGTGGCATGTACTGCGGCCTCGTTCCCACTTTTCACAGCCCAATTACTGAGCAGTTTTCGCCAGAACATTTTGCCGCCTGGCAGCTTGGATAGCATTGGGATAGCGGCTGCAAGTATGGAAACCGACCCGGTTAGATTATTGGTGAGCGCCTTATCGAGAGTCTCGAATGCACTGGCTGTTGAAAGCGTGGAGTAGCCAAGGTCGCGCAAACGGTCTTGGTGTGCTTTGCTCAATTGCGCTGTCATACCTCTTTCTTCCCAGGGTCCCCAAGCGATACTCAATGTTGGTTTACCTGCTGCACTTCGCTTTATCGCCAATGAATCGAGCGCCGCGTTGGCGGCGACGTAATTGCCTTGGCCTGCTGCGCCTAACCAGCCTGCAATCGATGCGTAATAGAGCGTGCGTTTAGGATGTAAGTCATCGAGCATCTCTTCGAGCAGTTTAGCGCCGCTCTGTTTAGTGGCAATCACCGCTTGCAGAGAATTAGTGGTCATAGATTCAATTAAGCTGTCTTCTCGTATGCCTGCCGCATGTATCACGGTTTCGAGCTGGCCGAGTTGCGCGACGCGCTCGGCAAGGCGTTTCACATCGTCAGGCTGCGTGATGTCGCATGCAACGAATTCGATACTGCAACCGCTGAAAGGAGGCTGTGAGAAACGCTGCCTATCTAGCGCACCCAACGACGAACGACCGCTGATCACAAACCGTCTTGCGCCCCTTTCGGCCATCCACTCGAGCGTCGCTAGACCTACGCCACCCGCACCACCGGTGACTACCTGCACAGAGTCGGGACCGAATAGGGCTAAGTCAGTCGATTGACCACCGCCAACAACAGACTCCATGCGAGCGCGCTGAGGTATCGCATAGGGCGAATAGGCAACACCTTGACGAACCATTAGTCGTGCCGAACCTGCCTCGCCGCTTGACAAAGACGCGCCCTGTTTTCCGCAGACAATTGCGGCGACAACATCGATACTCGCCTCAGAAAAGTCACAGTCGATAATCTGAGCTGAGTCGTTCTCTGCCTCGTGTGCATAAGCTAGCGCTAGTCCGGCAGCAGCGCTCTGAGCAGGGTTGAGTAAAAGCTCATCTTCACGCTGTGATAACGCGTAGGCGTGCGAGGTAACTAGTGTAAATTTTTCTATCTCACACTCTGCTTCGAGTGCGGTTTGCAATGTGGCAAGCAAAGTTTCCGCTGGGGCCTCGTTCTCGGCTAGCGCACAAATATAGCTGACTCGCTTGCCGATAAACGCATCCGGAAGAGTCTTTGAAGTAACTACCTGAGATGACAATGGCGCCTGACGCACGAGCGATGCGTGAATTTTTTGAGCATAGCTATCGTCGCTGGCGATCCAAAGAAGTTCTGCTTTGTGCTGTGTTTGATCAACCTCTTCGAGCGGTTGCCGCTCCCAATTCTGACTATAGAGTTTGGTCGGCGAGGCTACTTGAAACGCATCAGCATCCACAAAGCTTAATCGAATGCTCTGTGTACTGAGCAAAAGTCTCCCGGTTGAGTCGAACAGGTCAACATTGGCGATTATTCCCGCCTCGTCTTGGCGTAGAATTTTTGCCGTCGCAGTCAATTCACCGCTCGGAATAGCCGAAAGCAATTGCAGCTTTTCGATGCTAGTCGGGACAACTGTGCGAGACGGCATTTCCGGAAGTGCCGCGAGCGCGGTCTGCCAGAAACAATCTAAAAGGCCAGCGGGTAATTGCGCTGCAAAGCTTGAATTGAGTCCAGTTGGAACTTGAAGCGTGGCAATCGCTGTATCAAGTCCATCGATATGCCCACGTTTAATCGTTTTGAACCAATGAAAAGACGGACCGAGATCGACGCTCATCGCGGTCATATGTTCTTCAATTGTGTCGGGAGCCACACTGGCGCTGCAAGCAGTGCGCAGCATGCTTAACTCGGCAACGGCTTGCACCGGGTCTGCACTTTTCTCGTTTAACAGAACGTCGGCGACCACATGCGTTTCCACGGATTCTGAATCTTCGACCGAAACACCGTGTGCTTGGCTAGTTATCTCTACGCTATATTCGGCAGCTCCCTTTGAGCGATAACTTAGCTGTACTTCGCAGGCCACGTCGGGATCGACAATCAGCGGCTTCACGAAATTGATATCGCTTATCTCAATCGAACCCGATCCAGCGAGGCTTCGTGCCGTATTAAGTATCTGCGAGACATAGAGTGCCGCGGGAGTCACCATGCGTCCAAAGACTAAATGTTCGCCAAGCACGGGGAGCGCAGCAGGCGCATAATCAACGGCGAACAGCTGCAAACCTAGCCTTGGTAAGCTTACTATTCGATGGAAGAGCGGGTCACCTAACGCGGTGATGGTCGCACCTTTATCTCTGTCATTGTCAGGCTCGATCCAACAGCGCTCGCGCTGCCAAGGATAGCCGGGCAGAGAGACGCGCTTGCCTTGATTCCAACTCGCGTCTTCAAAGCTAATGCCTGCACCGCTTTCGAAAAGTGCACCTAAACAACTTCCGAAGGTAGTCAATTCGTCATGGCCGTGACGAATGCTTGGAACGAACCGCGCGACCTCATCAGTGTCGATCAACCGACCGAGGCCACTCAGTACTGCCGACGGACCAATTTCGACAAACACCTTACCACCCAGTGTAAGCGTGCCCGCAAGCCCCTGTTCGAAACGTACGGCGCATCGAACCTGCCTCGCCCAATAGGCAGGCGTGAGGTCGGCGGCAGTCATTTCGACGCCGGTAACATTGCTCATTAAGGGAATCTGTGGCGGTAGCAGGTTTACGCCTGCAATCGATGCTTCAAATTCTTTTAAAATAGGATCCATCTGCTGAGAGTGGAACGCGTGCGATACAGTAAGACGCTTAACTTTCGTCGCGGTCAACTCGAAATGTTTGCATAGAGACTCGATAGCGTCTGGTTCACCACTTACCGTAGTGTCGCTCGGCGAATTTATCCCCGCCACCTCGCAGCTTAATGCCAGTGTGCGAATAGTGTTGCCTACCAATTCGGCAGAGGCGTTAATCGATGCCATCGTGCCGCGGGTCGTTACTGATTGCATCAGCCGGCCTCGCGCCTCGACCAATCGCACTGCGTCTTCGAGAGACATAACGCCCGCCGTCCATGCTGCTGCGACCTCGCCGATGCTATGGCCGATCACAATATCCGGATTGATCGCAAATGAACGGTAGAGCTGCACCAACGCCACTTGCACACAGAAGAGCGCTGGCTGCGTATAATCGGTTTGGTCTAATTCACCCGCATCAGGCGATTCAGCAAACACGACTTCTTTGATTCCCTTTTCACGGAATGGCGCAAACAGCAAACAACACGCATCGAACGCATCTCGATAGCTAGGCTGCGACTCATAGAGTTCGCGACCCATCTGCAGATGCTGCGAGCCTTGGCCTGAGAAGGAGAACACTTTCTTCGCTGAACGATTCTTTGTTCCAACCACTTCGACCGGGCCTGATAATGCTGCGACTAATTCCTCACGATTATTGGCGACTAAAGCCGATCGACTGGGCAAATGCGCGCGGCCAACTTGCAAAGTAAAGGCAATATCATTCAATGGCGTCTGCGGGTTAGCTTGAATAAAGTTAGCCAATTGTTTACGACGATGAACGAGCGCGGCCGTATCATGCGCAGACAAGAGAATTAGTGAATCCGCATTATCGACGGCAACCTCTTCTCGTTCTGGCGCTTCTTCTAGAATCATGTGGACGTTAGTGCCGCCAATTCCTAGTGAGTTGACGCCCGCGCGTCGGGGATGCTCTCCTCTCTCCCAGAGCTCGGTTTTCGAGGTGACGTAGAAAGGTGAGTTGTCGAAATCGATGGCAGGATTCGGCGTATCAAAATGCAAAGTACCGGGGCGCTTTTTGTGGTGCAGCGCCAACACAGTCTTTATAAAACCTGCTATGCCAGAGGCTATGCCCATGTGGCCAATATTGGTTTTTACCGAACCCAGTGCGCAGTAGCCTTTCGCTTCGGTGTCACGTCGAAACGCTTTGGTCATCGCTTGCACTTCGATCGGGTCACCGATAAGCGTGCCCGTACCATGACCCTCGACAAATCCTATCGTATCGGCTGATACATTGGCGCTGTTGAGAGCGCCTGCGATTGCACGGTACTCTCCGAGCATGCTTGGCGCGGTGAAGCCCATCTTCTGGCCGCCGTCATTAGCGATTGACCCACCTTTGATCACAGCGTAGATCTGGTCGCCATCTGCGATTGCAGCGTCGAGCGTTTTAAGCACTACAGCAGCAGAGCCACTGCCAAAAATAGTCCCCTTAGCTTGCGCATCGTAGGCGCGGCAATGGCCATCTGGCGTGTTAATCATCCCTTCTTCGTAGAGATGTCCTGCATACTGCGGCAACATAAGTGCACAGCCGCCTGCAACCGCCATCTCGCACTCGCCAGAACGAAGCGACTTAAACGCCTCATGCACAGCTACTAATGTACTGGAACAGGCAGTTTGTATTGAGATCGACGGACCGACTAAATCGAGCTTGTAAGAGACGCGAGTCGGCAAATAATCTTTATCATTTGCCACCATAATATTGAAACCATCCATCGAATCGACAGTGAGCAACTTGCCACCGTTGTCATCGACCCAGGCTTTATTGGCATAGACATTATTCTGCAAATAAGTGTTGGTCGCTGCCGCCGCGTAAACCCCTACTCGGCCTAGGTCGGCACTGGGACGATAACCCGCGTCTTCAAATGCTTCCCACGCTGTTTCAAGAAAAACTCGTTGCTGCGGATCGATTAGTTCGGCTTCACGCTGACTAACACCCCAGAATCCAAGGTCGAACCCTTCGACGTCGTCGAGAATAGGCGCGGCATTCACCTGCGCGGGATCATAGGCCTGACTAGGCGGCACACCAGCCGCGATTGCCTCTTCGGGGCTGAAAAAGCGAATCGTCTCAAGGCCTTCTTCCAATACTTTCCAGAATGCTTCGGCTCCATTGGCGCCAGGGAAACGGCAACCAATACCAACGACTGCAATGTCTTTATTGCCCGACTGATGGCTTGCTTGAATAGCAGCATCGTCTACCGATTCGCTCACCGAGTCCGAGAAATAGTCTGCCATCGTATTAATGGTCGGCGTATTGAATAGCTCAACCATTGACACGGGTCTATCGAGCAACACCTCGAGCTGGTTCTGTACACTAATAGCGAGCAGCGAGTGGCCGCCTAGCTCGAAAAATGTTTCGTCGTAGTCGACCTCGTCTAATTCTAAAACCTCGGCCCAAATCTTTGCTATTTGAGTGGCCAGTGTTCGCGATGCTGCGTTGCCTCTTGGCGAAGCCGATTTTTTCTTGTGACTCATCGACACAGCTTTGGCAGTTTTGCTCTCCTGCGCCTCGAACTCCCCCGCTTCATACGATTTAACGAGCTTTGGCCGCTTTATTTTGCCAATCTCGGTGCGCGGAAAAAGACTCGCTTCGAGGCAAACAAACACAGTGGCCGTCACACCACAGGCGTTGGCAATGGCGCCGCGCATTTTCTTTTCGAGCGCTGCTCTTCCCTCGCCACTCAGAGTGTTGGACGCCGCATAGAAAAGCGCTAAGCGTTCGGTGTTTTCACCCGCACGCCTGACACCGCATGCCGCGACTGCCTCGCGAATCACACCGTCGATCTCGCTAGCGACGCCCTCGATTTCATGGCTATAGAAGTTATTTCCGTTAATAATGATTACGTCTTTTTCACGACCGGTGATGAACAGATGGTCGTTTTTCAGATAAGCAAGATCTCCTGTGACCATCCATCCATCGACGAACAGATCCACATTGGCCTGCGTCTCGTCTTCATAACCGATAAAAACCGACGGGCCTCGGAGCAAAAGCCTTCCCGACTCGCCCTGCTCTACCGTCTCGCCTTCATCGTCGACAATGCGCATCGCCGCGCCTGGAATAACTGGGCCAAGATCGACGAAAGCGTCATCATCACGGCTATTAGATAATGAAAATCCGCGCGACCAAGTGATACCCGAACAAGTTTCGACCATGCCGAATGCTGGTCGCAGGGCGTCGACAGGAAGAGAGAACTTTTCGAGTAGTTCGATAAACCGTCGCGCGGTTTTACTCACGATCGCTTCACCCGCATTCACCATAAAGCGCATACAGGAAAGGTCCCACTCACGCCCTACAAACTCTTCTTGCCTATCGAGATAGAGCGAGAACGCAAAGTTCGGGGCCCATGAGATTGACGCCCGATATTGATGTATAAGGTCTAACCAACGCGCGGGATCTTTTAATACATAGTCGACTGGCACATGCACCTGCTGGCAGCCCGCCGCCATGGACATAACGCCTAGAAAGACCAAAGAACCCGCATGATCTAACGACATCCAGTTGAGTGTGACGTCGTCGCGTCCAAAATTATTCATCTGAATCGTCGCGTCGGCCATAGACAACATCGCCGCGTGAGTCTGCACCACGCCTTTGGAATTGCCAGTGCTGCCCGAAGTGAGAAACATCACCGCGGGGTCATTGGGCTCTGCTTTATGAAACTCAGTAGCCGGCGGCAGTGCGCTCGCGTGCGAATAATCTATGCAGAATGGAGTAAACAGCGGGTCGAGATTCTCAAGTGCCAAAAGCGGTTTTATTAGATGCGGTGAGACAAGTAGTTTCGGCGCCTCGAACTTCGCCCATGCAGCAATCAATTTTTGTGTTTGCGGATTGAGCGTCTGATAAGAAATCGAAGTATTGAGAGGAATAGGGATGACGCCTGCAAGCGCGCAGGCCCAGAAGGCTGTTACCGCTTCGGCGGCTGTTTCTAATTGCAGCAGCACACGATCTCCCGCAACAAGCCCGGATTCATGAAGCCCTGCACACAGGCGCGCAGCATTGTCAGCGAGTTCTGCATAACTGATGCAGCTCTCATCACCCTCGCTATTAAGCGAGACGAGACCTTTCTCTGTTTCATCGCGACGAGCAAGCAGCAATGCCCCAAGCGTGCCCTGCGCGACAGAGACGTGGGTGAGCGTTTCACCTACTACTTCGGACATTATCTTATGCGACATAATTTTCTACCCATACTCTTTCTGTACACTTTGTATGCAAACCCTGGAGGCCTATTGGCTTGTCGATGCCGAAGAAACTGCATCGGATTCGCTCACGCTGTTCGAATCGGCTTCATCGCTCGACGAGGCAGTCGACGAGGCAGTCGACGCGGGAGCATATGTTTGTGGAATTGAAGAAGAGACTCTGTCGCCTGTATCTAGAATAAGCGGCAGACCTGAGTCGCTATTGCCTATCACAACAACTTTTGCGTTATCAGATTTGGCTAGAGCGAGTGTCGCTTCGATACCACGCCACTTGAGATAGCTATCAGTAATGGCCGGAGCAACGGTCTCTTGGAAGCGTCTAATACCCTCTGCCTCAACCGCTTTACGCTCACTTTCTAAACGTTCGCGCTGGACCCTGATCTCATACTCTTCAACGAGTTCGCCTTCGGCGAGCTTGCGTTCAATCGCTTGTTGCAGTGAATCTGGGAGTCTAATGTTTGTCATCAAGGTATCGATTAATGTAATCGTTACGCCCTGATCAACAGACCCGTATGCTCCAATACCGTTCGGGACCGACTCTGATGTTACCGCTGAGTAGACGTCGTCTTGCAACTGGTTTCGCGCGGTTGTGTAGATCTCCTCTGCTTCGAACTGCGCCATAAGTCTTCGTAACACAGAACCGATTTCTGGGATTATCAGCGCCTGCAAATAGTCTTGTCCGATTGCCTGATTCATTTCTACAATTTGCTCACGTTTAACACGCCAGCGGAAAATCATGTCTACTTCGAAATGTAGTCCATCCATCGAGACTACCGAGTAATTTTCGGTATGAGTCATCAGCCTAAGATCGTAAAGATAGAATCGATCCCATGGCCAAATAATACGCAAGCCTTGCCCTACCGGCTCGCTAGGCACATATGTCCCTATTAGGCTCGCGCGCAGGCTGTGCCAGATTACCGCGGCATGGCCCGCAGGCACGACAAACACCATGCGCTGCCAGAAAAGGATCAAAAAGAACACTAGAATAAGTATGAAAAATGTTATGCCGTAGCTCAGGCGCGTCGTCACTTTTCTTAAAAAATCCATCATTAGCTAGCCTCTCCGTCTTTCTGAGTAACGAGGCTGATGACGCCCTCTTCAACGTGATAGTGATAGTCAGCTGCATCGAAATAACGATCATCGTGTGTCACCACAATCAGCGTTTTCCCTGCTGCTTTGAGTTCAGGGAGAATCTCCCGATAGAATGTTTTCCTGGTCGCCGGATCTTGATCTGCCGCCCATTCATCGAGGATAACGATGGGTCGATCTTCCGCGAGGGCGAGCCCAAGTGCCAAGCGCTTGCGTTGTCCTGTCGATAGCGCATTGCCGCCTAAATCTTTCTCTAAGTCGGCCGGGAGTTTGTTTCTAATCCCTAAGCGAACTAGCCAATTATCGAGTCGAGCTAAGCCTTCATCGTCTAGCGCGTATGCACGCGAGAACAAATAGAAATCGGCGAACACGGAGGAGAATAAGTTGCGGTAGGCCTGCTGGGGGAAGCGGTTGATCTTAACATCGTCTACCATTAGCGTACCGGTATCTCTTGGATAAAGCCCTGTCAGGACGCGCATAATGGTTGTCTTACCAGAGCCATTGCCACCGGTAATAAACACCAAGCTCCCGCGCGCAATTTCAAGCGTGAGTTTGGAGACTGTAAAAGCAAGGTCGTCGGTCATTCCTTCGCCGACGCGATGTTTATAACTTAAGCCGTCGATAGTGATTTTCTTAAAATCGCTAAGCTCTTGCTGCTCGGCGAGACTTGGCTCGGCAGCTGTATCGATGCAGGCATCAACACGGCTCTCGAAATCTAGGATGCCAAGCACAGAAAAACGCGCTACCGAAAACTGCTGAAGGCTTCCGATTACGCCGCCAATAGGTCCGATGAGGAACAAGACCGCCATCACAATTCGCGACACTTCTTGATTCTCGGAAGGACTAATAATAGGAAGAATGAATATCACCGAACCGGCCATCAGATAAGAAGCCGTCGTGCCTGAGGACAACACTTCTGCGAAAAGAGAGGCGCTGCGAGCCCTGCCTACATAAAGCTCTTTAGAGGCGGTGCTGCTGTCATCTAGAAATTGAGCGCGCTTTTCTTCGCTAAACCTAAGTTCTTTGGCGCCGAGAATACCCGCTTCAGAAAGTCGATCTAGCCGCGCATTCGTGGCACCAGAGGCACCCATCGTCTCACCGAGGCGCTCTGCCAGATTCATATAGCCCATCACGCTAAGTACGCCAATTACGGCGACCATAAGCGCTGCAAGCGGGGAAAGAAACAGCAGGTAGAGGTACATGAAACTAAGCAAAGTCAGACATTCGACGCCTGCAGCAATCGTGACAATTGCCTGAGATAGCGGCCCATAATGTTTAACCATGCCGTCGGCTAAACCGCCGGCCGAAAAATCTTCGATATCGCGCAAGGACAATTGCGCTACTTTTGTTGCGATTCGGCGGCGCCATTGGTCGAGCGCTGCTTCGATAGACTCGCTCGCTTTCGAAATTAGAAAGCGTTGACAAAAACGATAGGCAATCAGCGCCACGATGAACGCTACGGCTGCAAAGGTCGAATAACGCTGTTCGCCCACGAGTTTCGATTCGGTATTGAGAAAATAGACGACAGCAGTGCCGAAAGACGCACTGAGAAGCGCGATCGCAAACAATCCACGTATCGATATTTGCTCGTGACGAACCCATTTTAGCAATGGATTGCCCGAAGTCTTTTTAGACTTTCGCTCGAGGGGTATCTGGAGAATCGAGCGAAGGATAGTGTTACCGACCTCGGAGCGCTTTTGTTCGTCGATACTTGAGACGTTATCTGTCACATTTACTTCCTAACTTGTGCCAACATTATTTCGATTAACGCGCTTTTGAAACCGGAGCCATAACCAGTAAAACCAGACCCATGATGATAGGAGTGAACAATAGGGACAGAACAAACATCCCCGAGAAACCAACAACTCGCTTTCGACCAATTGCCGCAATCAGCATGCTAAGCAGCACGTAACCTAAAAGAATAGGAAGCGGGGGCAGCATCACCATTTTTCTTCTCCCAATGTTGGGCCCTTAATTTGCCGGCTAACGACACGTACATGGCGCTAGCCGACCTGCTCGTATTTAAGGCCAGACTAGACTTCTGTCTTGGATTTTTTCTCGAACGCTTTTTTAAACTCGTCTTTCACCGAATCCACGCTAAAGTTTGCCAGCGTGCCACCTTTCTCGAAGTGCTCTACAAACACCTTACCAACGGCGTAAGTTGAGGCTGCACCAAGAGCTGAGAGGCTCAGACCGCCGACCAATGTGCCAATAACAGGAATGAGCTTGACCGAGCTGCCTGCAACAGCGCCGCTCAGCCCAGCAGGTGCGATTGTGCCTAGAAGAGCAGCAATCGATCCTCGGATAGCCTCTTCTTGCACTTGCTTTTCATAGAGGCGTGTAATGTCCATAACCATCTGAACCTGCACAGCGCCAAGCCCAATCACATCAAGATAAGGCATTGGGATGAGACCTGCGGCCGCACTCCACTTAACCGAAGAAGAAATGATTTCTCCCGCAGTTGCTCTTCGCTCAGAAGCCTGTTCAGCTTCTTGATCAACAATCTCTGCTTCTACTTCTTCTGCTTTTTCATTCGCCTTCGCCGTCATGCTATTTTCCTTCTTTTCGTTACCACGTTATGCCGCCGATGCGGCCCTTTTTATCTGAATCGGAACGCGAATTCTCGCGTCCCATTACAAAATTCCCAAAAAAGGAACTTTTGTAAACTTGTTACATCTTCCACGTAACAGGCTCAAGTTCAAAGTTACGACAAAAACCCTGTATCCATTTGATTCAAAAACTCCCGATTCAGATTCCTGCGTAGCTTAGCCGTGGTATATTAAAAACCGATGACAATAGATCGATGAAATGTGCGCAGAGATACGCGAAGAGGTGTACGACGAATGAACAGACGAGAATTACTAAAAGCGGGCATGGTGACCGGCATCGTGCTCCCTAATTCGGTACTGGGTCAGCCTCCCAATCGCGCACGTCCCAAAGCGGGTGACTGGCTCGTTTTCGACGGCGGAGAAAAGAGTGGCGAGCGCATCACGCCGGCACTCCTTGACTTGGATCAGCGCCCTGTCGCAGCGCTCGCAAAAGAGCCAGAAACTGAGACTCTTCGCGACGGCTCTCGACTTAATCGGGTCATGGTGACCAAACTAGATTTGGCCAGGCTAGATGACGCAACCGGAGACCTCACCGCAGATGGTGTTATCGCCTACTCTGCGGTGTGCACGCACACAGGCTGCGATGTGACCAATTGGGACCCCGATAATTTGTTTATGGCGTGCCCTTGCCATGAGTCCAAATTCGATGTCTACAACAGTGCAAAGGTAGTTGGCGGCCCTGCCCCAAAGCCACTCGCGTTACTACCGCTTCGCCTCGACGGCGACGCGATTGTCGTCGCGGACATTTTCCAGGGGCGCGTAGGATTCACTCAACAGTTCTAGCGTGCGTGTTAGCACTGCCCGTCCTTACTAAAAAAAGAATGGAGATGCTTTATGTCAGCAACCACTCGGTTATCGCTTTTTCTACCCGCTCTAACTTTATTCTCGCTGCTCAGCGCCGCTGTGTCGGCGCAGATTTTGCCGCCTTATACGTCGGTCACCGACGCAAGACTCCGAAATCAAGACAACGATAGCTGGCTGCTCTACCGAGGCAGTTACGACTCGCACGGGTATAGCGCGCTTGATCAAATCGACACGGACAACGTGGCAACCTTAAAACCGGTGTGGAGCTTTTCGACAGGCCTTCGCGAAGGCCATCAAGCGCCACCCATCGTGAATAACGGCTACATGTATGTCAGCACGCCGCAAAATCATGTCCTTGCACTGAATGCCGTTACCGGCGATTTACTCTGGCGCTACGTACGCTACCTTCCTGATGACTTGCAGCAATTTCATCCAACTAACAGGGGCGTCGCGCTTTATGGCGATCTTGCCTACCTCGCCACGGTTGACGCCTTCCTCGTTGCGCTCGATGCGCTAACCGGTGAAGTGGTGTGGGAAGTAGCTGTCGAGGATTATTACAACGGCTACTACATGACCATGGCGCCGCTCATCGTAGACGGTGTGGTTATGGTTGGCGTGTCCGGTGGCGAGCTTGGCATTCGCGGTTTCGTTGCAGCGTTTGACGCAGAGACGGGTGAAGAACTTTGGAAGACCTACACCATTCCTGCGCCTGGCGAGCCTGGCTCTGAATCATGGCCAGGTGACACTTGGAAGACCGGCGGTGTCCCCGTTTGGATTACAGGATCCTACGACCCGGACCTGAATCTCACCTATTGGGGCACTGGCAACGGTGGCCCTTGGATGGGCGATACGCGCCCCGGCGACAATTTGTATTCGACCTCGGTGATTGCGCTAGACCCTAAGACTGGCGCATTGAAAAACCACCATCAATACCACTGGAACGATTCGTGGGATTGGGACGAAGTCTCAGCGCCACTGCTTATTGACTATGAGCGCGAAGGGAAAACCGTGAAAGGCTTAGTTCACCCCGGCCGCAACGGCTACCTATGGTTTCTTGAAAGAAGCGCCGAGCAGATTACGTTCGTCGATGCGAATCCTTATGTTTACCAAGACGTCTTTACCAGCATCGATGCAATAACCGGCAGGCCCGAATACGATATGACAAAGAAGCCGGGCACCGGCTACGAGGCGAGTTTCTGTCCCTCACTTTGGGGCGGAAAAGACTGGCCTCCCGCAGCATTCGATCCAAATTCACGGCTGCTGTTTATTCCGGCTAATGAAAATGTCTGCTCGACAATGGTCGGCGAAGAAATTGAATACAGCCCCGGCCGCGCCTATATGGGCCGCGGCACGTCAGATGATGGCGGATTCTTTGTGCGCGATGGTGCAGACCATATAGGCGAACTGCAGGCGTGGAATGTAGACACAGGGGAGCGTGCATGGACAACAACATTCGAAAGCCATAACTGGGGCCCCATCCTCGCAACAGCCGGAGATCTTGTTTTTATGGGCGGCACCAACGATCGCAAGTTCAGAGCGTTTGATTCGACGAGCGGCGAAGTGCTGTGGGAGTATCCAACTAATTCGGGTGTCATCGGCGTGCCTGTTACTTTTACTGCCGAAGGTAAGCAGTACATAGCGGTACAATCCGGCTGGGGTGTTGATGCACAGCGCGAACAAAATCTAGTCAATATGACGCGCGGAACTAATACTTACGTACCCCAAGGCGGAGTTGTCTGGGTGTTTGCCTTGCCGTGACAGAAATAGGTTGTTATTTTTGATACAAATTTATACAGATTGTTGCAACAACATTGACGAACACTCGGGTCTCCATCTACTAGCATGGATAGAGTAAATAGCGAGACCCTTCGATAAGAGCAGCAACGATGTTTAACCAATTTGATAATTTAGCAAAGCTCATGGTCTTGACCGCAGCGCTCTCGTTCTCAGCATCCTCAGCCGCTGAAACGAGCTATACCGTTGGCGTAGTACCCCAATTCGCGACACAGACTATCAGCAGCACTTGGGAGCCTCTCCTTACTGAACTCTCTTCTCAGACAGGCGCTTCGTTTAGATTAATTATCGAACCCGATATCACGCAATTTGAAGCTGCATTCGAGCGCGGCGACTACGACATAGCCTATATGAATCCCTGGCACGCCGTTATCGCTTTCGAGACACAAGGCTATATTCCAATTGTGAAAGACGGCGCCAAGTCGCTGAAGGGAGTCCTAATAGTTAAGGCTGATAGCGCGATAACCGATGTGTCTGAACTCGATAACACCGAAATAGCCTTCCCTTCACCTAATGCATTGAGCGCCTCGCTACTCATGCGAACCGAGCTCGCGACGCTACACGGCCTCACAATTACGCCTCTGTACGTTAGGACGCATCCCTCGGTCTATTTAAATGTTGCACTTGGCAAGAGCCTCGCCGGAGGCGGCGTACTTCGAACGCTTCGAGCACAACCGCAGTCACTACAAGACCAAGTAAAAATTATTTATGAAACGCGCGAAGTTTCACCGCACCCAATAGTTGCGCACCCTTCAATTAGCGCAGAGGCACGCCTAAAAATAGCAAATGCTCTTCTTGATATTGCAGCAGAACCCGAAGGAGCGGCGCTGTTCGCGGGCATACCCATGCAGCAACCGACGTCTGCATACCTAGAGGAATATCTCGCGCTGCGAGACTGGCGCCTTCGGGAGTTTTATGTCGCCAACTGACAAAGAGCGTATGAAGAGGCGCCCTACACTTCTGCAAATTTCGACAGCAATCTGTGTGATCTTCTCGCTTTTTGTCGCCATGCTAATGGTGCTTTTTGTTATCCCCCAACAGATCAGCATCGTAGAAACACGGCTCGATAACGCCGCGAGACAGTCGCTCGTAAGGTTAGGCCCCTCTGTAGCCGATCCGATTCTCACAAGTCAGTATGAGTTTTTATATGATCAGCTGAACAAGCAAATCGAAAATGATGACACTTGGGTTCGCATTCAGGTACTCGACGCCACGGGCCAGCAGATCTACCCTCTTGGGGAATGGGACTCTGTACTGACACCCAGTCAGCGTTTAGTCTCTGCGGCCATCGGCTCTGCGCCTAACCTCACTGGGCGACTCGCGCTTGTCGTCGACCATGAATTCGCCATAGGAGAATCTCTCCGAATAACTTACATTCTTACCGCCGCTCTTTTCTTGATTATTGCTTTCACTCTAATTGGCGTCGTACTGTTTCTTCAAGCGGCTATCTCGCGCCCAGTAATCGGATTGACGTCTGCATTTAAATTCATGGCTAAAGGCGACTTCGACTATGCATTACCGCAAGCGCGCACCCGAGAAATCTCTTATCTCGTGCAGGAATTCTCACGATTCAGGCGCCGTACTTTTGGCTATCAGGCTAGTCTCATTCAGCTAAAAGACGACGCCGAGCAAGCCAACGAGGCAAAGTCTCGCTTTATGTCTCGGATGAGCCACGAATTGCGCACACCTCTGAACTCGGTTTTGGGCTTTTCCGAACTTGCATTAACCGACTCTAAACTCTCGCCCGAACAACGGCGTCAGCTCGAGGCTATCAACCAGTCGGGCCACCACCTTCTCGAACTCGTGAATGAGATCCTCGACCTCTCTCGACTGGAGTCTGACACGCTCGAAGTGAATCTAGAGCCTGTCTACTTACCCGACATACTAGACCAGTGCCACTCGATGACGACGCCCTTTGCTGCAAGCCACAAAGTCTCACTAACCGTATTGCCAATCGACCCGAGCGTCTGCTGCGTGCTCGCGGATCCGCTGAGGCTAAAACAAGTCGTCATTAATCTGTTGAGCAATGCCATTAAGTACAATCAAGACAACGGCCGGGTCTATGTCGAAGTAGAAGCGGGGGCTTCGAACACGGTTTGTATTCGCGTTCGCGATACGGGCATCGGCTTCACGCAGCAAGAAACCGAGCAAATCTTTGCGCCGTTCGAACGCTTAAGCAAAAGCGCCGCTGCAGTGGATGGCACAGGCATTGGCCTGTCCATTAGCAAGCGAATTGTCGAGTTGATGAACGGAAGTATCGATGCACACTCAGTCGAAGGCGTCGGTTCCGAATTTAGTATTAACCTCAAGGCTGCAGCGGTTTCTGCGAGCGAGTCAGATAAAATTCTCGATGCGGCATGTTGCAAACCCATTCATCACTTATACGAGGCGACGGAAGCCGATCCCGAATTACAACCAGATTCAAACCTCTCTCGGGCTCAGAACGAGATACACCCCGTGCTAGCAACTAACCTGCATATACGCGTAGCCGAGGACAACGAGATCAATCAGCTGTTATTTCAAACTCAGCTTGAGTCCCTTGGCTATCGCTGCACACTCGTAGCCGATGGTTTGGAGGCGCTCAGCGCATTAGAGAGTGCCCAGTATGACCTGCTACTTACTGACATCAGTATGCCTAACCTTGGCGGCCTCGAACTCACGAAAAAAATTCGATCAGGCGAAAGCGCGCTAAAGGAAAAAGGCGTGCATATGCCCATCGTTGCCTGCTCGGCTAACGCGATGAATGATGATCAAGCCTCCGGTTTTGACGCAGGGGTAGACGCAGGGGTAGACGCCTACTTAACCAAGCCATTCCAGACAACGCAACTCGCCGATGTACTAGACTCTGCATTTAGCGCAAAGCAATCGGTTTAGACATGATTGCCTACCTCTCTCTCTTTGCTATTGCCTTTTTTGCCGCCACCCTTTTGCCGTTATCCTCCGAGGTTCTGTTTGGCGCGCTGCTCACACAAGAGTATAGCTTGGCGGCTCTGCTATTCTGGGCAACGCTAGGCAACACACTCGGCGCGTGTATGAATTGGTGGCTCGGCACGCTTCTTCGCAATAATTACTCGCGCCTTGAAAATTATCGATGGATTCAAATAAAGGGGAAGGAAATCGAGCGCGCTGGCGCGTGGTTTAAACGCTACGGGAAATGGAGCCTGCTACTCGCCTGGGCACCCGTTTTAGGCGACGCCCTAACTGTATTCGCTGGCGTAGCGCGCGTTCCCTTGTGGCAACTTGCGATGCTGGCCGGGATAGGAAAATTCGCACGCTATCTTTTTATTGCTGGAGTCGCCGCTGCGTTAATCAATTGATGCGCTTAGAATTCGCACGGCAGACTGAGCATGCTCTGCTGCCTCTATTCCCAGCGGCGTAAGATAACCACCATCTGGCAACGTCGTTAATCCCTTCGCAAAGAGACTTGCACCCGCCGCGATTCTCGCAGGGTCGGCTTCGTGATGAATTTTAAGGCCTTCGAGCGTGCTGGTTAACGAAAACAAATTAAGAAGCTCGAGCTCTTGAACAATCTCTTCGCTAAGATGAGTCGCTGACTTATCAGATACTGACATACTAATCTCCCCGCGCGCTTTAGATGGCGCCTAACTCAAAGGTATAACCAAGGCGGTTGAGAATCCAGTTGTTTTAATCAGCAACCCTCACAAAAATAGGATTTGAATAGAACCAGAGATCTGACCAAGGATCCTCTCCTATCTCGTCCGATGTTGGCTCGAGTTCTTCACCATTCGTCCCTCGAAGACGCAAATAGCCCGATCGCTCTGCACGCAGCTTTATTCTCACCTCACTCATCCCGCCTTCGGCGCTAAACTGGTGTGCAGCAAATCGCTGCTGTACCTGCGCCGTTGGGTTCGAATCGTTGCTGCGTTCTTCCGCAACACCGGTGAGGTCACCACGAATAAGATCCACTCTTGCAACACTCGGGTTTTCGCCACGTGCGTTGTTGGACTCTGGATCGAGATAACGGATGACCACCTCGATTTCGGCACCCTTATCGACGACAAGCTCGTCACCAAGGCTCGCTGAAACACCATTCGCATTCACCGAAAATTCTAAGGCGGAAATGAGGTCGCCTGTCGTGACGAATACGCGGCCGTGCCGAATGCCGTCGAGGATCGCATCGTGATTCTTTTCAGCCCAGACGTGAGTCTTTGAGTATTCTCCGGGCCAAAAATCGACGCCGCCTTCGCTGTAATGAACATGCGAATCCGAATTTGCAGTGACCCACCAGTGCCTCCCTTCGCCCAACATAGAGTCCCAGAACCCCCCGACAATCGCCGTGAACTGATCGAATCCGCCGAGGGTTCTAGCATTGCCATAATAGCCTCTTGGACGCGGATTGCCTGCGCTGCCATCCGTGTTGAGCGCCGCCGCTTGATGCCCCGGCGCTCCCGCCATACCAACCGCAATATTGGGCGCCGTATCGTTCCAATCTCGCAGTTCGGCAGGGGTGTATTGACCGTACACACCAATATCTTTGGCCGAACGCGACGGATGATTGGCTATGAGTATCGGTGCCCTTTCCTGCGTAGTCATAAATTTAAGTGCGTCGAGCAAACGCGGCTCTGCATCCCAACTAGGATCAGCGGGCCATGGCTCGCGCTTAGCGAAACGCGACTCGATAGCGAATAATTGCGCACTCTCCTCGTGACTGTGCGGAATGATCAAACTCGAATGATCTGCACCTGGGGTATCAAATTCCATTCCCCAAAATTGCACAACCTCAGGAACGACCAAGCGCGACTGCTGTAGCTCTGGATACGCCTGTTCTAAATTAACCTTACTGTGATTAGGCCCACCATGATCGGTCGCCACCATCCAGCCGAGCCCAAAATATTTGGCCATCAGCGCATTCATCTGTATCGGATAGATCGCATCGCCGCCCAGTATTGGCGCGGGCGGCTCTTGCTCACGGTCCCAGCCGGTGCTGTAGCGGCTATGGATGTGATGATCGCCCGCGATCCACTGCGGCGTGGAGTCGTCGGCCGACGCGATCGAGACTCCTGCTAGACCTAACGCAGGCAGTGTAATTGTCGCGATTTTTCGTGATAGAGTGTCGATGGAGAATCTCCTAAAAAGAAACGATAGATGGACTGGAGTAATTAGCCCACTACAGGCGAGTCTATTAGCATGAACTGATTCTTACTCATCCGGAAAGTTTAGGTAGCTTGGAAAGCGACGCGATAATCTCGTGGTTAGGCTGAACATCTACGTACTTGGCGTGCAGATCGTGAAGATTCGCCAAGTGGGCCTCAGCATTTCGATCGCCAACTGCATCAGACGCAACCACTGTTCGATAATTGTGCTGGAGGCCATCCACAGCAGTTGCTCTAACACAGCCACTGGTAGTTAAACCGGTCACCACGACCGAGTCTACCTCAAGCGCTTGCAAGCGTGCGTGCAGGTCAGTACCAAAAAAGCCACTTGCCCAATGCTTCCAAACCACCGGTTCGTTCTCCAGCTTTGTTAACTGGCTATCGATTTCTATCCAGCGCGAACCGGGAACCAGACAATTGAGTGCCGGCACCCGTTCTCTAAACACTGAGGCCTGCTCATCAGAGTCATAGACCATTGCAGTAAATATTACCGGCAACGAAAGCGCCCGAAACGCCCTGAGCAGGTCGATGTTTGCCTTGACCACCTCAGGCTGAGAAGAGCCTAATGGGGATGCCGGATCAGTGAACCCAAACATCATGTCGACGACAATGAGAGCCGGTCTTTGACCTACGCCGAGCGTGCGGCGTGGCAGATCTGTTTCTTGGAGTAAAACCATAAGCGAAGACTACTAAAAAAGTCGCTCATAGCCTAGGTTCGGCACACCTATTGCTCATAAAAAAAGCCTTGCGAGTAGCTCCCGCAAGGCTTTCCTGTTTACTTCACTGTGCCGATCGGCTTAGAAAGTATATTTAAAATCAATGCCATAGGCACGGAGCGCGCTCGGATGGATAAACGAGCCACCGAACTCTGGAGAAGGGATGATCTCTTCTAGGTATCGCTCGTCTGCAATGTTGCGGCCCCATAACGTTACAGTCCAATCTTCGGACTCAAGTGAGACACGCGCGTTAATAGTATCGTAGGCGTCGCGCTTCGCTTTTGAGAAGTCTTGATCAAATCCGGGGCCGAAGAACAGCTTCCAGATCGATGGGGTTTGTTCGCCCTGCAGGGTGTGGAATGCCATTTCCCCAACATGCTGCCAATCGGCACGCGCGACGAGAGTTAGCCCATTGGCGATTGGGTATTCAAATTCACCGCCAAGGTTATAAGTCTGATCAGGTGCCTGAGGCGCATCATTACCTACAGTGAGCGGCCGGTTCTGATTCTCTTTGATTTCGCTGCTCAAGAAACCAGCACCACCGAACACCGACAGGTTTGGCATTAATATCGCGCGGAAATCCGCTTCGAACCCTCGTATCTGAAGTTCTTCAATAGTGGTCACTGCTCGCATCAAACCAAACGGCCCCGCGAAAAACTCGAAGAACTGGTTATCGTCTACAGTTGTCTGGAATACCGCTGTGTTAAGACGGAGACGATTGTCGAAGAAATCCATCTTCGCTCCAACCTCAAAGCTCGTCGATACTTCCTTCTCATACTCATCTTTAACCTGCAGATTAGCATCGACAGCGACCCCTGGGCCGCCATTCTCAGCGCATGACGCAACAAATGCTGGACAGGTATCACCGTACCAAAGATCGAGTAACGCTTCGGTGCCTATCGCGTTGAATCCACCGCTGCGGAAACCTACACCCCAGCTTGCGAAGACGTTAATATTTTCATCCGCTTTCCAGCTCCATGTCACTTTAGGCTGGAACTGGTTAAAGGTCCTGTTTCGATTAGGAATGCCGCCAGGATTAGCCGTGAACGCCGGGTTAATTGGCTGACCTGCTGCGTTTATATTCAAACCAGAAGAGTTTACGTTAGGCACTTGGTTGGTGATGTCTCTTTCTTCGCGATCGTAACGAGCAGCAAATGCTAACTCCATTGTATCGCTGAGATCGACTTCTATCTGACCGAAAACTGCGAGCACCGATGTATCGAACTGATCGCTAAACAGCAGGTCAGTTGGGTTCGGCCCACTTGGCGGCACATAAGATTGACGAAGGAAACCTGCGCCCGTATCTGCACCGTAGGCAACAATCGATTCGCGCTCGATCTCTGCACCGTAGATGCCCGCTATCCAGCGAGTAGCGCCTTCGTCCGGCGATGTGAGTCTTAGCTCGAAGCTCGTATCGGTTTGATTGCGCTCTTGATACTGATAGCCGTCACAGGAGGTCGGTGTATACGGACCATAAACACCCGCAAACTCCTGACCAATTCCTGGCGGGAAAACACCAAACGGGGCAAAGAATGGGCCGAACAGATCTTCTCTTCCTCCACCACCGATCGCAGCCGGCATATTGTTTAGCGTTGCGCGATCTGCCACACAGGAATCGGTAATTTCATAGCCGTAGAAGGAAGCGCTTGTTCCATCCGACAAGAGGTATTCTTGCAGATCGCTGTAGCTAAGAATGGCTGTCACATCGATGCCGTCGGTGTCCCAATCGGCCTTAAGCGAGAAATCGACTGTTTCTTGCTCATTCTCTCCTGGCACATTAAACGAGAAGATAAAATCTTGCTTGTTCACATCAGTGAAGTAAGCGGGTTGGTTGAAGACGGTTTCGAATTGTGGAATGGCGAACACCGCATTGAAGTTGATTGCCCCAGCTGTGACTTCGCTCACGCCGCCGCGAAGATCGAGTGTGAGCTCATCGCTCGCATCCCAGACAAGACGACCGCGAACAGTGGTGTCTTCCATATAGTCGACGGCATCGTCGCGACCGAGATACACGTTGCTAAAGAATCCGTCGGTTTCGCGGCGGCTGATACTGATCCGTCCATACAGTTCGTCTTCGATCAGTGCGCCACTAAACACAGCGCTTCCTGTTCGGGCATTGTTATTACCAACCCCTACTTTGACCTGAGCCTCGGCTTCACCATCGGGCTTATTCGTTGTCACAATAATCGCACCGGCAACTGCATTGCGCCCGTAGAGTGCCCCTTGTGGTCCTTTCAATACTTCGATTTGGCTGACGTCTAACAGCTCTTCGTTAAAGCCATTAGGGTTAGTAACGAGGACACCGTCGACGACATATGCGAATGTCGATTCTGCGTCGCGGGTAGATACGATTCCGCGAATACTCACCTGTGTGTCTCCGACGTTCGCAGAGTCGACCAGAGTTATGTTGGGGATCAGGCTTATGAAGTCAGCAGGACGCGCGATACCTGCTCCTTCGATCTGCGCCTCGGTAAGCGCGGTTACCGAAATCGGAACCTCTTGAAGACTTTCAGCTCTTTTTCGCGAGGTTACTACAACCTCTTCTATCGAACTCTGCGCAAATGCACCGCCTGCAACCGAGAGCATAACTCCCGCCGCGAGCGCTTTTCTGACGTATGGATTTTTCATTCTGATCCCCTTACTAAAGTAGTCTTATCTTGCCCTATGAAATTATTTTTCTCGTTTATTGCCAGCCCAGTCTTACAAATCATCGGACTGTTTCTTACTTTAGGCACCCAGTAACACACGTGGGTCTGTGGGTGCGGCGAGATGTGTTTCAACCTCGCAGCGCTCACGTAATTCTTCAACCGTGCCGCCAAAATTGAAAAGCGACTTCTCATCACCACGTTCGGCACGCATCTTTGCTCGAAGCGCTTCGGTGGCCGTACTGTCGACGCGCTTGTCGGAAGTGACTACAACGCCATAGCGCTTGGCACCCTCGGCCGTGACTAACCGGCGACGTACATCGGCAGCAACCAATTGCGGATCGCGTTCAAGCGCATCACCCCAGCCACCACCACCCCATGTATTAAAATAGAGCACATCGCCCTTTCTCACTTTAATGCCCTCGGCCTTAGCAGGCAGCCATTCTTCTGTGCCGTCGGTTCGGACAATACGTTTTGTAGAACGCATACCAGTATCTCCGCCTAATACACCCCAAGGGTAAGTAAGCCAGCGTTCATCGTGAATGCCCACGCTGCCATCGCAAAGAAAATGATAGGCAACACTTAATCCATTACCGCCTCGATGCAAACCAGCCCCGCCGGAGTCTGGAATAGTTTCATAGCGCTCTATTCGCAGTGGAAAATAGGATTCGATGAATTCGTTAGGCACATTGGTAAAGCCAGGCCATAGCGAGTGCCCATCTGGGCCATCGCCAACAGGTCGTCCCGGCACGCCGCCGAAGCCGATCTGGAATAACTGAAACCATTCTCCCGTGTCGTCGTAGCCAGAATAGAAAAGATGCGGCGAATCAGAGAACCCCGCGGCGTTAAGCATCATTTCTGGCGCACCCATACCTAGTAGCGCGCCTAACACGTCGAAAATTCGGCCAAGCGCATGCGTGCGCCCTGAAAGAGCGGCGGGGAACTTAGGCTTTAAGAGAGTTCCTGCCGGAATTCTTACGTCGACTAGATCGTAGAAGCCGTCGTTGAAAACAATCTGAGGATCGACGACGTTGATCGTGAACGAGCCGAAGAACATTTTGAACATATCTTCGTTCAAGAAAAAGTTAACCGAACTTTGCGCCTGCGGATCAGTGCCTTCAAAATCGAAAATTGCCTTAGAGCCCTCACGCCACATCGTGCAGTGAATCTTATAAGGGCCCGCCCCCATGCCGTCGTCGCATAGGTAATCGGTAAATTCACGCGGCTCCTCTGGAATAAACATTTCGATAATGTGCTTCATTGCATCGTAATTGCGCTGCAACATAATGCTCATTGTTGAGTCGAGCACATCATCGCCGAAGCGTTCGGCGAGTTGGACGCAGCGCTTTGCAGCGGTGTTACAGGCCGCGACCAAGGCGTTCAGATCGAATCGATTCCACTGAGGGGTGCGTACGTTGTGGAGTATTAATTCCAGCAAATCGGCTTGCAAAACGCCTTTCTTGTAGAGTTTGGTCGGCGGTATACGAATTCCTTCTTGATAAATAGTAGTCGCCTCAATTGGAATAGAGCCCGGGACCATTCCTCCGTTGTCCGACATATGTCCGAACATCGCCGACCATGCGATATGCCTCCCCTCTTTGAATACAGGCACCAAGACAACCCAGTCGGGTAAATGCGACACGGCCGCATTACACATATAAGGGTCGTTAGTGAGGATCACATCGCCTTCTTCTATTTCAGCGTCGTAGGCTTCGAGGAACGGCCCTATAAACGAGCCAAATTGCCCCACAACCATCTTCCCCTCGCGATTAGCGATCATGGGAAAGCAGTCGCCCTGTTCTCGGATACCCGGCGACATCGCTGTCCTGAATAGAACAGCATCCATTTCTTCGCGCGCGTTACGCAGCGCGTTTTCGATAATGTCGACAGTAACGCCATCAACGTCGAGTTTGGCGAAAGGCTTGTCGTTAGTCTGAATCAGTTTCGCGCTCATGCCGCACCTCCTAGAATCTTGACTGGGTTGATGATGAGATTGCCAACTTTGTCTACCTCAGCTGCGTAGCCGGGCAGAATAACCGTGGTCGAATCCATTTCGCTGACAATAGCAGGGCCTGACACCGAGGTACCGGCTTGAAGCTTAGAGCGATCATAGATATTAGCATCGTGCCAAACGCCCTCGACGTAGAACTCGCTCTGATCGACAACACAGTCTGCAAGCTCGACTCCCTCTTGGCCGATACGCGCTTCAGCGATCGCCGCAGAACGCGCCTTCGCTACTGCACGAATCATTAAAATTTCGTGACCATCGTCTAGTTTGAACGTAAACAATTGCTCGTGTTCGGCATCGAATGCTTGGGTAAGCAGCGCAACGCCGTCGGCGCGCAACTCTTCTTCTGTGAAGTCGACAGTTATTTGGAACGCCTGTCCGGCGTAGCGAATATCGGCCTGATAGCTCACCTCATGCTCATCGACCGGTATGCCATCGATGACCAAAGACTCACCTGCACGCACGCGCAGCTCCATTAGGTCATTGAGCAATTTCTCGTCAGACAGCGTCGCGGCGATAGTCAGGTAGGTACGCGCGGCCTCGTCCTGAACCTGCGTGGTAGCATCGCCATAGGCGCACAAAACGCCGGGGCCAGGCGGAACAATAACTGGCCACGCATCTGACAATATGCCGAGCGCATTGGCGTGCAGAGGGCCAGCGCCCCCAAAGCCAACCAAGGCGAAGTCTCGAGGGTCGAAGCCTTGTTCGACTGAAACCAAACGCAGGGCACCGAACATAGATTCGTTAACAATTTTTATGATGCCTTCGGCTGCAGCCATCAGATCGATGCCGATTGCATCTGCAACATTTTGTACTGCTTTAACCGAGGCATCGCGGTTAATGCTCATGCTGCCGCCAAGTGCCGCTTTCGCAGGCAAGTAACCTAGAACAACATTCGCGTCACACACAGTTGGCTGTTCGCCTCCCTTCATGTAACAAGCCGGACCAGGTTCGGCACCTGCCGACTCAGGGCCTACCCGCAGCGCTTTTGTAAGCTCAGGAACGAAGGCAATAGATCCGCCTCCGGCGCCTACCGTGCGCACATCAACTGAGGGAGCGCGGACTCGAACATCGCCAACAATTGTTTCTCTTCTTACTCGCGCGCGCGCGTTTTGAATGAGCGCAACGTCGGTTGATGTTCCGCCCATATCAAAGGTGAGAATATTGTTGTAACCCGCCCTGCTGCAAAAATAGACGGCGCCCGAAACACCTCCAGCGGGGCCGGACATCAACAAATTAACGGGGGCATCGGCAGAGGCACGCGCCGAGGCGAGCCCGCCATCGGATCGCAATATAGAGAGCTGCGTTGCGCTACCCATGATGTCGTTAATCGCCGCTTGGAGATTGTTTACATACTTAGAGACTTCGGGCTTTACGTAAGAGTTGACCACGGTCGTTTCAGTCCGCTCATATTCCTGCATCTCAGGCACAACATCACTTGAGATAGAAATGGGTATATCAGTAAATATTTCCGCCGCAATTTCCTGTGCTCGCTGTTCGTGTGTGCCGTTTATATAGGCGTTTATAAAGCAGATCGTTAATGCTTCTACTTCGCCGGTCGCTTTGAGCGTTGTAAGGTCGTCGCGAAGCTTGCTCTCATCTAACTCGCGGATTGTCTCGCCTTGTGCGCTCATCCTCTCCGATGCACCAATCGTAAGCTCGAGTGGCGCCAGCAAAGGTTTCTTCACAAAGCTTACCCAACCGCCGAGCCCGCCGGGGCAAAATGAGCGAGCGACCTGGAGTGTGTCTTCATAGCCTGAGGTGGTCACGAGGCCGACTTTCGCACCCTTGCCAGTAAGAACTGCATTGGTCGCCACTGTCGTTCCATGCATTACCCGAGCAATTTGTGTCGGGTCAATCCCTGACTCTTCGCAGATACGGGCGATACCATTGAGCACGCCTAGCGACGAATCCTTAGGAGTCGATGGGACCTTCGCGGTGTGTGTTGCACCAGTCTCTTCGTTAATAAGTAGCAGGTCGGTAAAGGTTCCGCCTACGTCCACGCCCAGTCGATAACTCATCTCACGCTCCAACTCTTCTGTGTCTGTCGTTTATTATTCTCGCCCATGAATGTCATTGAGCGTTTGGGTTTACTCACGCTTAAGCAGCGTCTTGCCTTTTTTCGGTGTAGCGCTGCAACCATTTTTTGGCCCGCCCGCCTGGCGCAGTCCCTGTTAGTTCCTCTGCAAGGTCGGAGGCTTCGAGAAGCTTAAGCATGTCTATTCCGGTTGAATAACCCATTTGCTCGAGCATCATAACGACGTCTTCGGTCGCTACGTTTCCTGATGCGCCGGGCGCAAAAGGGCAACCACCGAGACCTGCGATAGAGGCGTCGAAACGCCTAATGCCTGCGCTTACCGCCGCATAAACATTTGCGAGCCCCATAGCTCTTGTATCGTGGAAGTGAAACCCCAAACGTTCTGCGCCTAACTCTGTAACCAGCCCGGTGGCTAAAGCGCTGACTTGCGCAGGTGTTGCACTCCCAATCGTATCTGCAATGACAATTTGATCGACGCCCAGATCTAAAAAGCGACGGGTAATATCGCGCACTATTGCCGGATCGGTGGCACCATCGAAAGGACAGGCAAATGCAACGGCAATCGTTGCGATTACTTTTATTCCCTCTGATCGAGCTCTTTCAATGATTTGAATCGTCGCTTCTTCGGCCTCGGCCACACTCATGTTTACATTCTTGAGCGCCATGCCTTCACTGGCATAAAGCACCATAGCCACAGTCTTTGCCCCCGCTGCTACAGCAAGCTCATAACCTTTGAGGTTGGGAATCAACGCTGAGTACTCGGCGTCGGTGTTGCCTCGGAGGTCGCCGACAATCTCGTTGGTGCCTATCATCGCGGGAACAGCTTTGGGGGAGACGAAACTGCCTACCTCGATAGCGCCGACCCCCGCTGCAGCAATCGACCTTATGAGGCTTAGCCGCTCGGACGCCGATAGAAGCTTAGGCTGGTTTTGCAGTCCATCGCGGGGGCCGACATCAGTAATAATTATTTGTTGGTTCATTACGCAATAACTCCACTTTGCTTAAGCGATTCGATGGCATCTTCGGGCATCCCTAGCAACTGAGTTAACACTTCGGATGTATGCTCCCCCAAAAGAGGCGCAGCGCTAAATTCTTCGGAACCAGAGCGCGAGAGCTTTATCGGGTTTCCTGGGCCTTTTGTACTCGCGCCCGAAGGATGCTTGAGGTCGATCACCATATTTCTATGCAGCACCTGCTCGTCAGAAAGCGCTTGGCTAAAGTTGTTTACCGGGGCGCAGGGAATGCGTTCGCGTTCCAATTGTTCTAACCAGAAGGCGCAGGTATTTTTTGCGAGAATGTCGTTGAGCCGCGCGTTAATCATGTCTCTGTCTTCCCAACGACCGGGTTGACCGTCGTATTTGGAATCATCGAAATCGGGGCAATTGACCAAAGTTTTCAAATTTTGCCAGAAGTTGTCTGTGATCACTGCAATCACGATAAATCCATCGGAACAGGTAAATGTGTTGTAAGGCACATGCACGAAATGCGAATTGCCGATCGGATGTGGATTATCACCCGACAGAAAAAACATCGTGGCCATGTAATTGAGCATCGATATTTGGCAGTCGAGCATAGAAATATCGACATGCTGTCCCATACCGCTGCGCTCTCGTTCGAATAGCGCGGCGAGGATCCCCATCACGCCAAACATACCGCCACCGAGATCGCCGATAGGAATGCCGGCTCGGGTTGGGTTGTCTGAATCGATTCCGGTAATCGACATGCCACCACCCATTGCTTGAGCCACCTGGTCGAACGCGGGACGTTTGAATGCAGGGCCATCAGAGCCAAAGCCGTTAACGGTACAGGTAATTATCTTTGGGTTCACTTTGGCTAAAGAGTCAAAGTCGATGCTGAGCTTTTCGGGCACGCCTGCGCCAAAATTACTAATGACGACATCGGACTCTTTTACCAAGTCGTAGAATAACGCGAGACCAGCATCACTCTTGAGGTCGATGCAAACGCTTTTCTTATTGCGGTTGAGTGTGAGGTAGTAGGCGCCCATTCCCTCTAGAGAATTGTTGGGATCGGTGGCTAGCAGCTTTCGTGTGCCCTCGCCATGGAGCGGTTCGATCTTTATTGTTTCGGCGCCGAGGTCGGCGAGAATCATGCCTCCATAAGGTCCGGAGAGCATGTGGGTAAGATCAAGTATGCGGAGCCCTGCAAGCGTTTTGTTCATAATGTCCTTTTATGTGCGGGAACGCATCGGTGGCAAATTATTGGTCGGAACATAGCATTGATATAAAGCTATATCAAACTAACAATATGTTGTTATATTTATGGTGTAAAGACTTTTATGAAGCCTAGCCGCGGGTTGGATCGCTGCTTGACTGGCCAGGAGAAGGATTGGGCAAATGCGATGCATCGGAATGCGCTATAATCGCTCAGCAATAGACGCTACACGCTACCTCCCCGCTAACCGACCTCTCTCGCGGTATTTGCAGAAAGGTGATGCTAAAGACAACTTTATGAATCGAATCTCAGCCGATAAGCCAGCGCCGCTCTATCATCAGGTTTACCGCATTTTAAAAACGGACATCCTGAATGGAACACTGCACTTTGGCGCAAAATTGCCCAGTGAGGAAAGCCTGACCGCCGAATTCTCTGTCTCGCGCATCACCGTTCAGCGCGCGCTGAACGAACTGGCCAGCGAAGGCCTAGTTGATCGAGCCCGTGGCAAAGGCACAAAGGTTATCTACAAATTTACACCGAAACCTGTTCAAGCCCCGCTGCTGGGTGTTCTCGAAGAAATCGACAGCATCGCCAGCGAATCCACGGCAACAATCCTGGGCTGTCGCATGCACAACCCCCCACATTCTATCGGCGCAGAATTCGGGTTAAAGGCCGATGAAAAGCTACTTCACCTGATACGCACAAGAACTCGCGCTGGCGAAGTGTTCGGTTACTTCGAAAGTTGGACCGCGGGTGTCGACGTCCCTGAAGACATCAATATTTTTGTCAACAGCTCGAGGCACCTGTACTACCGAAAATGCGGCGTCGAATTCAATACCATCAAGCAAACTCTGAGCGCAACCGCAGCAGATGAGACAGTTGCCGACCTCCTCGAAATAGAGGCGGGCTCGCCACTAATTCACCTGACGCGCAGTTCTTATATGGATAGAGACGGCGGCTCTGTCCTTGTCGACAGACTCAAAGCGCTCTACAACCCCGCACTCTTTCAGTACCAAATGGAGCTCAAAGTCGACTGATCCTCCGCGTTAGTCTGAGTGAGTGTCTGATTAACCAGAATCAGCTAAACTCAGGGTATTCCAAGAAAAAGCAAACGAGAAAACAGCATGAGCGTGACTTCTATCGCCAGCGCGGCCAAGGCCGCCGATCCAGCCCTACACAGCCAACACCCTCTCCGATTCGTTACTGCCGCAAGCCTCTTCGATGGCCACGATGCGGCAATAAATATCATGCGCAGAATCCTGCAGGCCAGCGGTGTGGAGGTCATTCACCTCGCCCATAATCGCTCGGTGCAAGAGATCGTTGAGGCGGCGGTGCAGGAAGACGCAGACGCTATCGCGATCAGTTCTTATCAGGGTGGGCACATCGAATACTTTAAGTATTTGGTCGACAAACTGCGCGAGCTTGGCGCGGGGCATATCAAAATATTCGGCGGTGGCGGTGGCGTGATTATCCCCGCCGAAATTGACGAACTGCACAGCTATGGTGTGACTCGCCTCTTCTCTCCGGCCGACGGTCAGACCATTGGCCTGCAGGGCATGATCGACGACATGATTGCGAAATGCAGGCAAGCGACGGACAGGCCTGCGCCGCCAAGTCTTGCCGAGTTAGCGCCGGGCGATCGAATCACTCTAACGCGTGCGCTCACCGCTATTGAGAACGGATACTACAAACAGACCGAGCTCGATGAATTAGAGGCCGCTGCTAAGGCTAGCTCAACCCCCGTGCTCGGCATCACTGGCACTGGCGGGGCAGGCAAGTCGTCGACAACCGACGAAATCATTAGACGCTTCCGCCAAGACGCAGGCGATACGCTTAAAATCGCGGTACTGGCGATAGATCCGACGAGGCGCAAGACCGGCGGCGCGCTGCTCGGCGACCGCATTCGCATGAATGCGATTAATCACCTCAACATTATGATGCGCTCGTTTGCGACCCGCGACGCGGCGATGGAAATTCCGGCGCGCCTGAACAGCCTCATTGCCGCCTTTAAACTCGGCGGTTTCGATCTCATCATTGTCGAGACCCCAGGCATTGGTCAGGGCGACGCGGGCATCGTACCTTACGTCGACTCCTCGCTTTATGTCATGACTCCTGAGTTTGGCGCGGCGAGCCAACTCGAAAAAATCGACATGCTCGACTACGCCGACGTTTTTGCGATCAACAAGTTCGATCGCAAAGGCTGCGAAGATGCGCTGCGCGATGTGTGTAAACAAGTGCAGCGCAACCGCGAAGCATGGAGCGAAATGCCAGACGCCATGCCAGTCTTTGGCACAATCGCCTCGAAGTTTAACGACGACGGCATTACTGCGCTGTATCAGGCGCTCGTGCCACAGCTGCGCAAGCATGGCTTGCCAGAGTATGCGTCGAGCCTTGCACGAACCGACACCAAAACCTCGACACAGCGCACAGTGATTATTCCCGCGCAGAATCAGCGCTACCTTGCCGAGATCGCCGAAGAGGTGCGTGGCTACCACAAGTTAGTGGGCGAGCAGGCACAGATCGCGCGTGAGCGGCAGCAGCTAGTTGCAGCTAAAGCGATGCTCGCGGCAACCAACACAAACAGCAGCGATCTGGATGCGCTAATCGAGAAACGCGAATCGGCTATCGACAGCCGCGCTAACAAATTATTAGCAACCTGGGATCAGCTTAAAGAAGACTACTCGGGCGACGAGTATATGGTCAAAGTACGCGATAAAGAGCTGCGTACTGCGCTCACGCGCACCTCGCTGTCGGGCACGAAGGTGCCGCGCGTATCGCTACCCACCTTCAGCGATCACGGCGATCTGCTCAAATGGCTGCTGCTCGAAAACGTCCCAGGTCGCTTCCCATTCACCGCCGGCGTCTTTCAGTTTAAGCGCGAGTCCGAAGATCCCACGCGCATGTTTGCAGGCGAAGGCGATGCTTTTCGCACCAATCGCCGCTTTAAGCAGCTGTCGGAACACGCCGAGGCGAAGCGTCTTAGCACCGCCTTCGACTCGGTGACGCTTTACGGTTTTGATCCAGATCATCAGCCCGATATTTATGGCAAGGTAGGTAATTCCGGCGTCTCTATTGCCACGCTCGACGACATGAAAGAGCTCTATGCGGGCTTTGATCTATGCGCGCCGAGCACATCGGTGTCGATGACAATCAACGGCCCTGCCCCAACTATTCTCGCAATGTATATGAATGCTGCGGTCGATCAGCAGATTGCCAATTTTGTGAGCGCCAACGGCCGCGAGCCGAGCGCCGAAGAACACGCAGCGATTAAGGCGCAGACGCTTGCGACAGTGCGAGGCACCGTGCAGGCCGACATCTTAAAAGAAGACCAAGGCCAAAATACCTGCATTTTTTCTACTGAATTTAGCCTCAAGGTCATGGGCGACATTCAGGAATACTTTACGCAAAATCAGGTGCGTAATTTTTACTCGGTCTCGATCTCGGGTTATCACATCGCCGAAGCCGGCGCGAATCCGATCAGCCAGCTCGCGTTTACACTCTCTAACGGCTTCACTTTCGTAGAGGCCTATCTCGCGCGCGGCATGGCGGTAGATGATTTCGCCCATAATCTGTCGTTCTTCTTTTCGAACGGTATGGATCCCGAGTACACGGTACTAGGCCGAGTCGCGCGTCGCATCTGGGCAACCGCGATGCGTTTCCGCTATGGCGCCAACGAACGTAGCCAGAAGCTCAAATATCACATTCAGACCAGCGGCCGTTCGCTGCATGCCCAAGAGATGTCGTTTAATGATATTCGCACTACGCTGCAGGCGCTGATTGCGGTGTATGACAACTGCAATTCGCTGCACACCAACGCCTACGACGAGGCGATAACGACGCCGACAGAGGAAAGTGTGCGCCGCGCAATGGCGATTCAATTGATCATTAATAAAGAATGGGGTTTGGCTGTAAACGAGAATTCGAATCAGGGCTCGTTTATCATCGAAGAGCTGACCGATCTTGTTGAAGAGGCGGTGCTGCAAGAGTTCGAAAAAATTTCGGAGCGCGGCGGCGTGTTAGGCGCAATGGAGACCGGTTATCAGCGCGGCAAGATTCAGGATGAATCGATGCTATACGAGCATCGCAAACACGATGGCAGCCTGCCTCTTGTTGGCGTAAACACGTTTTTGAGCGACGAGCCCGAACCTGAATATGAAATAGAACTCGCACGCTCAACTACCGAAGAAAAAGAGAGTCAAATTAAGCGGCTCAATAGCTTTAAAGAGAAAAACGCAGAGGCTTCGTCTGTGGCCCTGCAGCGACTGCGCGACGCGGCGATCAACAACGAGAACGTGTTTGAAGAACTCATGAACGCGGTCAGAGTTTGCTCGCTAGGTCAGATCACTGATACCTTCTTTGAGGTCGGTGGTCAGTACCGGCGCAGCATGTAAAGCTGCCATACGAGCGCGCACAAAAAAGGCAACCTAGGCTGCCTTTTTTGTTGCTACTGCTTAAACAGTCGCGAGACGCGATTACTCGGTTACATTCACTGTTATGTAACCATCGTGGTACAAACCACCGTCATCGGCGCGGCCCCAAAGCACATACGTGCCAGGCTCTTCGAACGTAACATTCACGTCATACATGCCGTCTGCCGGAACCGGTGGAGGTGTCCAGAGCGCGCCCCAAGGCGAGTTAGCACTCGTGCGGGTGTCTTCCCAAACCTTAGGCATTGGCGGATCAAAGGTAACTTTGCCAGCGCCGCGATAGACGTTCCACGAGAGATAAAGGCCATTGACCTTACCAACAGTGACGCGAATAGGCGGACGCATGAGACGACGCTGATAGACGTTATCGGCGTTGATTAACGCTGCCGCAAGCGGGCCAGCGACGAACTCTGCCAACTCACGCGCGTCTTCTAAGGCATCGTCAGGCGTAGGCAGGCCATCGTCTATTACCAACGTCTTCAAGCTCATCGGCTCACCCACACGCACGGTACGTATTTCATCGCCTTGCACTGCAACGATAGGAGGGACATTCGACCGCGATTCTGGGCTGCTCGTGCCAGCGCCAAGTGAGCCGGTTTCCGAGGCAATCACGATATTATCAACCTGATAGTCTGGCTTGAGCGTTGCGTAGGCTTTGCGCTCGACGCCGTTTACTTTCAGCGTCCAAACAAGCTCGCGATCGCCCCAATCGGCGGGAACCTGTACTTCGAATGTGAAGCGGTTGCGACGTGGCAAAAAGTGCGTAGGCTGACCACGGTCTGCCTCACCTGGCGAAAACATGTTCTCGGGCCCAACCTCGACATTGGGCTCCTCTTCCCAGTTTTCGTTCTGATAACCGAACATAAAACTAAACGTGCCGTCTTCGTTTGGACGCCACCCTTCGTAGGCAGGCTCGATATGCTGACCACGAGTAAAGCTATTAGCATTGGCGACCTGCGCAAGGCTTAAAGTCATCAGCGCGGCGGCGCCGAGGGCGACGAATCGAGCTATCTGTGCGCGGATCGTAATTGTCTGATACTGCATGAGTCTTTTCTCTCCATTATTGCATTGCCATTGCTCTCGCTTAGGCAGTGTGACGCTGTGCGTTTCGCGTCGTCCATTATAGCGCTGTTTTATGCCAAGGGCATGGTTGTTGTCTTAGTCGGCCTCCCTCTCGGGTAGCGGCGACTCCGACTGTGCTATCGGTGCGACTAGCGGCGCTAAACACAAAGGGCATCCTATCACATGATCATTCGGGCCTAGATCAAGATCCGAGCGCCTCTTCTCCATCTCATCAAAAAACTGCTCCTCACTCATCGACACTCGCATGCCTAAGTCGATGAACATATTCGTGACAGATCTATTTCCCGAGCCTTGCCAATTGCGTGGATCAGGGATATTTGGATTGGTCTGCGTGTTATTCATATATCCAACTATATGAAGAATAGTGCCCTTAGGCAGCAATGGCGTGGCATCGTCGTCGTAGGCGTAGCCGCGCACCCAGTTATGATCGTAGCCAACACACGACAGCGTCTCTATCGTATAACCCCAGATCGCCTCGAGACACATGCGCTCGCCGGGCGCGTGTAAATGAGGTTCGAAGGTGATGATTTTTGTATGTTGCTGCAAAACCGAATAGGCATGAAGCTCTTGGTCTCGCTGATTGCCGGCAATCGAAATATCGACACCGTTGCCGAGCCCAACGTTAACTCGCTCATATTTTGGCTCATAGCCTTTCTCGTGAAACCTAAAGCCAATCTCGAGGTGACCGGTTGTGTCTTTGCCATTGGAATGCAGATGCACCGAATCGGAGACAATGTAAGTGCCAGCCTTGAGCAATCTACCGCCGTCGGGATCGAATATATCGGGATTACGCCCAACCTCATGTACAGGCCAACTGGTATTGGTGCTCGGAATTCGCTCTCCGTTCTCGTCTAGATCTGCTGTGCCCCAAATCATATGGTGGAAGATATAGCGCCCGCCCACCGTATCGCGTCCGGTGCCCTGTTCGTTATCGACGTCGTTAACCTCAACAATTTCTACCGATTTAACCCAGCGGTCTTCGCTTAAACCCGTTGGCACGCGGTCGATTTCGCCCCACCAATCTGGGGTGCCGGCCAGTTTGGTTACCGAATTCGTTGTAACAACGAGGTCGGGCAAACCCGCAGTCCATTTTACGTTGTCGTCAAACACCAGCGCTTCGGGGGAGTCTGCGCCCTCACCTTTCGGCGTTCCGGTGCGCGCCCAAGTTGAGATCGCGGCAAGCTCGGCATCGCTTAGGGAAGGATCGTTCTTGTAACGTTGAATACCGATACTTTTCTCCATATACCATGGAGGCATAGCCCCCGCGCGATCACGCAGGCCTGTTTTATATTCGATGAGCCCCGCAAACGGCGCGACCTCTTCGTAGGTTACGAGCGACATCGGGCCAGCGCCGCCGGGCCTATGACAGTTCTGACAGCTGCGTTGCAGAATGGGTTCGATGTCTTTATGGAAGGTAACCTCACCAGCGCCAAATGCCTGAGCCGAGCCCAATAGCGCAAAGGTAGAGAGCGCGAACGCACAATGAACGACTACCTTGCTCTGCCCTAATGCGCCCATGAAATTAGAGCGGAATTTCTGGGCACTTCTTTTTGTGCTTTTTATTGCGCTGTCAATTGCCTTATCAATTGCCTTCTCCATTTTGCTTTTATAATCGAGCGATGAACGACATCTAGTGATGAGGTGGATTTATACCGAGATAGCCGATTGTTGTCCCGAATGAATTTCTGGTCAAGAACCAAAAAAGGCAAGCGTGCGATTGCCGGCTCAATCGACCGTTTTAAGAGAAGAAAGCGCTATCTATTGATGTAGATCAACACCCACGTTTGTGGCTTAGGTGTGGCTTACCCTGTTGAAAACGAAAAAAGGGCTGCCCTCTCGGACAACCCTTTTCCCTCTTAACCAAGCCCGCTAAAGCGCTTTTGCTGCGCTTCAGCACACGCGAAATAGCAATCGCTCAAGTATAAATCGCGCGCCGGCTAAAACTATAACTTACTCAGCAGTGTCTGCTGCAGCCATCTCTTGCTTCTCTTCGTCAGAAATCTCTTTCATGCTGAGCTTGATGCGGCCACGCGCATCGAGGTCTAAACACTTAACGAGAATATCTTGGCCTTCGGTGAGGTATTCCTCAACGCTCTCGACGCGCTCATCAGAAATCTGTGAGATATGCACGAGTCCGTCTTTACCAGGCAGGATTGTGACAAAGGCTCCGAAGTCTACGATGCGCGCCACTTTACCGCGGTAAATTCGACCCACCTCTGCTTCGGCAGTAATCGCGTTAACCATGTCGATTGCTGCGTCGCGTGAAGAGGCGTCTTCGCCGTAGATCCGCACGTTACCGTCGTCATCGATATCAACCGAGGCGCCAGTCTGCTCAGTAATGCCGCGAATAACCGCGCCACCCTTACCGATAACGTCGCGGATCTTGTCCGGATCGATTTTGAGCATCGCCATCGAAGGCGCATTCTCAGACACGCTGTCGCGTGACTTCGCGAGCACTTTATTCATCTCAACAAGGATGTGATTACGCGCAGTATTAGCCTGCTCGAGCGCAATCTCCATGATCTCTTCGGTAATGCCTTGGATTTTAATGTCCATCTGCAGCGCAGTGACGCCTTCGGCTGTGCCGGCTACTTTAAAGTCCATGTCGCCGAGGTGATCTTCGTCGCCGAGGATGTCGGTAAGTACTGCGAAGCGCTCGCCTTCTTTGATCAGCCCCATAGCGATGCCAGCAACAGGTGCTTTAAGAGGCACACCCGCATCCATCATCGCAAGGCTGCTACCGCATACTGACGCCATTGAGCTCGAGCCGTTCGACTCGGTGATCTCAGACACAACGCGAATCGCGTAGGGGAAGTCTTCTTCGCGTGGCATAACCGCAGCGATACCGCGACGCGCGAGGCGGCCGTGGCCAATTTCGCGGCGCTTAGGACCACTCATGAAGCCCGTTTCGCCAACCGAGTACGGAGGGAAGTTGTAATGCAACATGAACGGGTCTTTACGCGAACCACCGAGGTCTTCGATGATTTGCGAATCGCGCAGCGCGCCAAGCGTAGTTACAACAATTGCTTGAGTCTCGCCACGTGTGAAGAGCGCCGAGCCGTGTGCGCGAGGCAGCAGGCCAGTTTCTACTTCGATCGCGCGAACGGTCTTCGTGTCGCGACCATCGATACGTGGTGCACCGTCGAGGATACGATTACGCACGGTGCTCTTCTCGAGCTTACCAAACGCCGCTTTAACATCAGCAGCAGATACGCCTGCTTCTTCGTCGGCTAGTGCCTCGACTGCTTCGGTTTGAATCGCACCAATGCGATCGTAACGCGCCATCTTGTCGGACACCTGATAGGCTTCGATAACAGCGGCTTCAAACTTTTCAGCGAGCGCCGCTTTAAGCGCAGCATTTTCTTCAGCGGCAACCCACTCCCATGAAGGCTTGCCAGTTTCGGCCTTGAGCTCTTCGATAGCGGTAACAACGGCCTGCATTTCTTGATGTGCAAACAACACGGCACCAAGCATCTCGTCTTCGCTGAGCTCTTTCGCCTCAGACTCAACCATAAGTACCGCAGACTTTGTGCCGGCAACAACCATGTCGAGAAGCGACGATTGGAGCTCGCTGTTAGTTGGATTCAGCATATAGCCTTTTTCTGCGTCGTAACCAACGCGCGCGGCGCCAATAGGCTCAGCGAAAGGAATGCCCGAAATAGAGAGTGCAGCAGAGGCGCCGATGAGCGCTGCGATATCTGCGTCTTCGTTTTTGTCGGCTGAGATAACGGTACAAACAACCTGCACCTCATTCATGAAACCCTTAGGGAATAATGGACGGATCGGACGGTCGATGAGGCGCGATGTGAGCGTCTCTTTCTCCGTCGGACGTCCTTCGCGCTTGAAAAAGCCGCCAGGGATTTTGCCTACAGCGTAGGTCTTTTCTTGATAGTTAACTGTGAGCGGGAAGAAATCCGCGTTCGGGTTTGCCTTTTTGCGGCCAACAACGGTCGCGAGTACTTGGCTATTACCCATTGTCACGATAACCGAGCCTGTAGCTTGGCGTGCGACTTTTCCTGTTTCCAGCGTGACGGTTTGATTGCCGTACTGGAATGTTTTAACGACTGGATTAAACATAGTTTTTCCTATTTTCTTTAAAAAACGCAGGCCAACTCATCAGGCCATGCGCTAGTTAATCCGGTTAATTGATTTGCGTTACGAGTACGCGTCGTTGATTAGCGACGCAGGCCTAGACGCTTGATCAGAGATGAATAGCGATCGACGCTCTTGCGCTTGAGGTAGTCAAGCAGCTTACGACGGCTGTTAACCATACGAATAAGACCGCGACGCGAATGGTGATCGTGGATATGCTCTTTAAAGTGCCCCTGCAGCTCATTAATGTTTGCTGTCAGTAGTGCAACTTGAACTTCGGGTGAACCAGTGTCTCCCTCGCCCTGTGCATAGTCCTTGATGATTCCTGCTTTCACTTCAGCTGATAAAGCCATTTTCTTACTCCATAAATATGCGATTAATTGTTACTAGCCGACATCCTTTTCAATCAAACTAACCATGCATATTAATAGTTAGCTGAGGTCTTCCCTGAGTGCTTCATGCACTTATTCGAGCGTCGCTCTTTACTGCTCAGTTGAGCGCTCGCTCTGAATCTTTTATTACTCGTTACTCGCCGGGCGATGCAACCACCAGTCGCTTAGGTGCGACATTCCCGTCATCGTCTATACAGCCGATACCGATAAACTCGCCTTCTTCATAAAGCCGCACGAGTCCGTCGGCTGGCGCTTGGCTAACCTGAACTGGTTGGCCATGCTTTAGAAACTGCGCCGTGTAACTCGGCAGCTGCACGGCAGGTAAATCGTTTATCGCTTTGTCCATTGGCATGAGATGCGCATCTATCGCGTCTAACCCCCCTGCCTCTTTTTTAGCCTCGAGCGCTTCGAGCGTGACACTGTCTTCAATTGAGAAGACGCCGGCACGAAGCCGCCGGAGCGCGATTATATGCCCTCCGCAGCCAAGAATCTGCCCCAAATCGTCGGCAATGGTCCTTATATAGGTCCCCTTGCTGCAATCGACCTCGATCTCGATCTCGTTTGCGACAGCATCAAAATCGGTCAATTCGATCGAATAGATCGTAATGGCGCGCGCCTTACGTTCTACCGTCTTGCCTTGCCGCGCTAGCTTATACAACGGCTGGCCGTCTTGCTTGAGCGCCGAATACATAGGCGGCACCTGCTCGATCTCGCCTTCGAAGCCTTTGAGCGCTGCCTTTACTGCTGCCTCATCGAGGGCAAAACCCTCGACCTTGGCGATTACCTCGCCCTCGCTGTCGGCGGTGTCGGTTCGCTCGCCCAGCTTTATCCGCGCGCGATACGCTTTATCCGAATCGAGCAAGAACTGCGACACCTTGGTCGCCTCGCCTAAACAGAGTGGCAAGACACCGGTCGCAAGTGGATCTAAACTGCCTGTATGGCCCGCCTTGTTGGCATCAAACAAGCGCTTAACCACCTGAAGCGCCCGATTCGAGCTGCCGCCAAGCGGTTTATCCAACACGACAATGCCGTGTATATGTCGCCCTTTTTGCTTTCTGCGCGCCACGCTTAGCTATTATCGTCGACAGGCAGATCGTCGCCATGTTGGGCCATATCGGCCTTAAGCGCGTTGTCGATTAGGCTCGACAACTGCGCACCGTTCTCGATGCTAGAGTCGTAGCGAAACTGAAGCTTAGGCACAGAGCGCAGCGCGAGGCGCTTTGCTAAAAGCGTTCGAAGATAGCCCGCGGCTTGGTTTAGGGCTTTGAGGTTCTCTTCGACCTCGAGCTTATCCAGATCGCCGGGGCTGCTCAACGCATCGTTCGCCTCGTCGCTCGCGCTCGGTGTGTTGAGCACCGTGACGAACACCCTCGCATGCGCGAGATCGCGGCTTACATCGACACCTGTTACCGACACCATGCCCACGCGTGGATCGCTCACTTCGAGCTGGATCAACGTCGCCAATTCGCGCTGGATCTGATCCGCCACGCGCTGGCCTCTTGGAGTCATGTTTGCCATCTAGTTCCTTGCTGCTTTTCGCAGTACTGCGACGCGTTAAAGCGTACGAGCGATCTCAGTTGTTTTGTACACTTCGATCTTGTCGCCGACACGCACGTCGGTATAGTTTTTCACACCGATACCACATTCGACGCCGTTTTTAACCTCACTCGCATCGTCTTTGAAACGGCGCAATGACTCAAGCTCACCTTCATAAATCACCACGTCATCGCGTAGCACGCGAATGGGTTTGTTGCGGTGAATCGTGCCCTCAATAACCAACGAGCCGGCGATCTGGCCAAACTTCGGAGAAGTAAAGACGTCGCGCACTTCGGCAACACCGAGAATTTCTTCGCGGATTTCGGGAGATAACATACCGCCCATAATCGCTTTCACATCGTCGAGCACGTTGTAGATCACGTTGTAGTAGCGAAGCTGAATGCCTTCGTTGTCGATGATTTCTTTTGAGGTTTTGTCGGCGCGTACATTAAATCCAACGATCATCGCTTTGGATGTTGCCGCAAGGTGAACGTCGTTTTCGGAGATGCCACCGACACCTGAGGACACGACCTTTACCTGCACCTCGTCTGTGTTCATTGCAACGAGCGAAGCGGTCAATGCCTCGAGCGTGCCGCGCACATCGGTTTTGAGAATAATATTGAAGATGCTGAGGCTCGGCTTGCCGATGCCTGCAAACATATTATCGATAAGCGCAGCTTGCTGCATCGCTTGCACTGAATCTTTAAGGCGTGTGCGGCGGAACTCGGCCACCTCTTTCGCTTTTTTCTCATCGGCGAGCACAACAAACTCATCGCCTGCGTCGGGGACACCAGTAAGACCAAGAATTTCGACTGGAATAGAAGGGCCCGCCGACTTAATATTCACACCGCTCTCGTCTACTAAAGCGCGTACGCGTCCGTATTCTTTACCGACCAGTACGATATCGCCTGTACGAAGTGTGCCGTTCTGCACAAGTACCGACGCAACTGCGCCGCGGCCTTTATCGAGACGCGATTCAACCACAACGCCCTGCCCAGGCACGTCGGTATAGGCAGTAAGCTCCATCAATTCGGCCTGCAGCAAAATAGCTTCGAGAAGCTTGTCAACGCCGTCACCGGTATGAGCAGACACAGGGATAAACTGTGTGTCGCCGCCCCAATCGTCAGGAATTACTTCCATCGCCGCAAGCTCGTTCTTCACGCGGTCGGGGTCTGCACCCTCTTTGTCCATCTTATTAATCGCTACAACTAAAGGCACGCCAGCGGCTTTCGCATGCTGCACGGCCTCGGCGGTTTGCGGCTTCACGCCGTCGTCGCCTGCTACGACCAACACGATGACATCGGTTGCTTTCGCACCACGTGAACGCATCGCGCTAAACGCCGCATGTCCCGGGGTGTCGAGGAAGCTGACCATGCCGTGGTCTGTGTCTACATGGTAGGCACCAATATGCTGCGTAATGCCGCCCGCTTCATGCGACGCGACAGTCGACTTGCGAATATAGTCGAGCAGTGAGGTTTTGCCGTGGTCAACATGGCCCATCACTGTGACCACTGGCGCGCGCGTAATTTTGTCCTCGCCAATTTCTGCGGCCAGTGATTCGGCGAGCTGCTCTTCGAGCGCGTCTTCTGAAACGAAGTTCGGACGATGGCCCATTTCTTCGACCAGCAGCGTGGCTGTGTCGGCGTCGACAACGTGATTAATATTGGCCATCACGCCCATCTTGAATAGAGCTTTAACAACCGCTCCCGCTTTGACAGTCATCTGCTGAGCAAGGTCAGTTACCTTATTGGCTTCGCCAATTTTGATATCGCGAACGACCGCCTCAGTTGGCATCTCGAACGCTTGAGTAGAACCTGATAAACGATTGCGGCCGCGACGGCCACCACGGCGGCGACCTTCGCTGTCTCCGCCTTCGAGAACGAACGCGTCGTTTACATGCAACGTGCGATTCTGACGCTTAGCCGGCTTGCCCTTAGTCGTGCGGGCCTGCGTACGTTTCTTCTCGGCCTCGTCATCGATCTCTTTCTTGGTAGCAGGTTTGCGCTTGGCGCCAGGCTTATCGGCACGGGCAGAGGCTGCTTCTTCAGAAGGGACGTCGGGGAGGACGATTGGTGTTGCCGGTGCTGCTGTCGCTGGTGACGGTGCAGTAGGTACAGGTTCGTCAGCGGGAGCTTTCGCTGCCTCTGCAGCTGCGGCAACAACGGGGTCTGGCGTAATAATCTCTGGCTCGACCGCAACCGTCTCTTCGGGAACGACCTCTTCTTCGACTTCTGTGCGCTTAACGTAGGTACGCTTCTTACGCACCTCTACGTTAACGGTTTTGCCGCGCCCCGAACTCGACGCGCTCTTCAGCGTGCCTAGCGTTTTGCGCTTTAGCGTAATCTTGCTTGGAGCAGCTGCGCCCTCACCTTCCCCATGACTTGCACGCAACGACTGCAACAGCGTGTTCTTATCGTCATTAGAAATAATCTCGTCGGCCTTCTTATGCGGTAAGCCTGCGTCCTTTACTTGCGACAGCAGCTTATCGACATCGACTCCGACGACTTTGGCGAGTTCGCTTATGGTTACATCTGCCATTCAATCTACTCCAGTTTTCTTGCGCGCTTTGCGCGCTCTGTGCCGATTTCTCTTAACTTCACCGGCCGGCTGCCTCGCAGCCCTCACTAAATGTCTAATTCATCGGTTCGGCCTCGAACCACAGAGCAGCGCGACTTTCGTCCGCAGCCCAGCTACCAACTATTCGAACCATGGCGCGCGTGCGGTCATAATCAATTGCCCCGCTCTTTCTTCTGTCATGCCTTCGATTTCCATCAGCTCATCGGTAGCCTGCTCCGCGAGGTCTTCCATGCACAGAATGCTGCGCTTCGCGAGTTCTAGCGCGAGCTCTTTATCCATGCCTTCCATATTTATTAGATCGTCTGCCACATTCATCGACGACAGATCTTCCTCAGATGCAATTGCCTGAGTTAACAACGCGTCTTTCGCGCGATTGCGCAGCTCTTCGGCAATCTCCTCGTCGAAACCGTCGATCGACAGAATTTCTTCCATCGGTACATACGCGATCTCTTCGAGAGAGGTAAAGCCTTCGCTAACGAGCACCTCGGCAGTCTCGTCATCGACATCGAGCTTGGCCATAAACATTTCGATGAGGCCAACCGATTCTTTTTCTTGCTTCTCGGCGGCTTCTTCTTCACTCATTACGTTAATAGTCCAGCCGGTTAATTCGGCCGACAAACGCACGTTCTGGCCATTGCGCCCAATCGCCTGCGCGAGATTATCTTCTTCAACCGCAACGTCCATTGTATTGCTGTCTTCATCCATTATGATGGAGGCGACTTCGGCAGGTGACATCGCGTTAATCACGAGCTGCGCCGGATTGTCGTCCCACAAAATAATGTCAATACGCTCGTTCGATAGCTCGCCAGAAACAACCTGCACACGCGACCCGCGCATACCCACACAGGCGCCCACGGGGTCGATACGGCCGTCGTTAGTCGACACAACGATTTTCGCGCGTGAGCCGGGATCGCGCGCCGCGGCGCGGATCGAAATAATTTGCTCGTTGATCTCTGGCACTTCTATTTTGAAGAGCTCGACCAACATCTGCGGCGAGGTGCGGCTCAAAAACAGCTGAGGTCCGCGCTGCTCGGGGCGCACGTCGATGAGCAATGCGCGGATGCGATCGCTCATACGGAAATTTTCGCGCGGGATCATCTGATCGCGCATGAGAATGGCCTCGGCGTTGCCACCTAGGTCTACAATAATACTCTCGCGAGTTACCTTCTTTACTGTACCGGTAACCAGCTCGCCGATTTTGTCTTTGTATTCGTTCAACACGATTTCGCGTTCGGCGTCTCGTACTTTTTGAACAATTACTTGCTTCGCAGTCTGCGCAGCGATGCGGCCAAATGGCACATTGTCGATCTTCTCTTCGATCTTGCTGCCTACCTCAAGCGCCGCGTCTCGCTCCTGTACCTGTTCGAGCATGTACTGAGTAAATTCGTTGACGTATTCGTCGTCGGCGACCACCGTCCAGATGCGGAAGGTATCGTATTCACCAGTTTTGCGGTCTACCGCAACTCGGCAATCGATCTCTTCTTCTTCGTTGAGCTTTCTAGTTGCCATTGCAAGCGCTGATTCGATTGCCTCGAAAATCACCTCGCGCGAGACGCCCTTCTCGTTAGAGACCGCGTCAACAACCATCAATATTTCTTTACTCATCATAACAGTGTCACCTTACTCGAAACTTGCGCCGGCCAGACCGGGGCACAGAGTAACCATAGCTAAAAGTCGATATTGGCCTTGTCGATATCTGCGAGCGTTATCTCGATCAGCTCGCCGTCGTCGGCATCGATGGCATCGATCGCCAGACCAATCCTGTCGTCTACTACCTTTTTAATCACGCCCTTAATCCTGCGGCGTCCCTGCAGCGCGCTGCGCAGGCGTACGTTAACCTTCTCGCCTACATACAGCGCAAATTGCTCCGCGGTAAACAGCGGTCTATCCATCCCTGGCGACGACACCTCGAGGGTATATTCGCCCGTGATCGGATCTTCGACATCTAGCAAGGCGCTTACCTGACGGCTCACTTTCTCGCAATCTTCGATCCCTATGCCTTCTTCGTGCTCGATATATACGCGCAGCAGTGAATATTTGCCCTGCTGCTGCAACTCGATTCCCCACAGAATCAGCCCCAACGCCTCTACTGTCGGCGCTATCAATTCGGCTATCTGTAAGGCTGCGTTCTTCACTCGTTATTCCCTAAAATCTCTGTTCTTCTCGCCAACAAGACAGTCTCGCCAATAAGATAAAGAGTCGCGAGCACAAACAACACATACAAAAAATGGGCTCAAGGCCCACGTCAAATACCTTGACGTCGACCCATGCGAGGCGACGCAAAGTGAATGTAGATGACGCCTCGAAGCGCCTCAATCGCACAAAACCAACTTATCTAGCGCGATCGTCTATCCCAGCCAAGTTTGGCAGGGTGCGCATTATAACCGTAACTGGCTGAAAACCGCAATGCTGCTGGGGTGTTTCCAATCTGGCATCCAGTCGATTCCCTCAGCCGACTAGATGCCAGATTAGCGCTTAATGAAACCTAAACTACCGGTAGATCGCCGCGCGCGCAGCCGCATGAGTTTGTAGTGAGTACAGGATGTCGTCGTTCTGAATCATGCCGATGAAGACAAGATTCTCAACCGGGTCAATCCAGAACCAAGAGCCGGCAATGCCCCACCACCAGTGTGTACCCTGCGAAGCGCCTTGATAAGCCTCAGAATTTTCGACAATCGCAAAATCCAGCCCAAAGACATTGCCCGGATATAGGCCGCCGATATTTTCTACAACTGCCGGCAACTGGTTGGTGCGCATCAGCTCGATCGCCTCAGGCGACAGCAGCTGTTGGCCGTTGTGCATGCCTCGATTTAAGTGCATTTGAACGAACTGTAAATAGTCGGCTGCTGTAGAGGTTAAGCCACCGCCGCCAGATTCGAAGACCGGCGCACTCTTAAAGTCGTAACCCCCAGCAATACCGCCGCGGTTGTCGGTGCGGCGCAGAGTGCCGTCGCTGTTGGGGGCGTATTGGCGAGAGAGGCGATGCGTATTTTCGGGCTTCACAAAAAAGCCTGTATCCACCATTCCGAGCGGATCGAACAGGCGCTGCTGCAGAAACTCACCGAAGCTCATACCCGACAGGCGCTCAACCATATAGCCCTGAACGTCGACAGAAATACTGTAAACCCACTGCGTGCCAGGCTGATAGCCGAGCGGGATGTCTTTTAATGCAGGCATCGAATCAGCAAGCGACGTGCCGGTCAGGTCCATAACCCCCGCTTTCGCATAGGCTTCGGCAACCGGGCCCTGCGAAAGTGGCGGCGTATACAGCAGCCCGCCGGTATGGCTCATCAACTCTCGTACTGTCATCGCATGCTCTGCAGGCTCGGTTTCCCAGCTGCCATCGTCGTTCTGCGACGCGAACACCTGCATACCAGCAAGCTCGGGCAGATGCATTTCAACGGGATCGTCGAGTTTAAATTTGCCCTCGTCCCAGAGCATCATCAACGCCGTGCCAGTCACCGGCTTGGTCATCGAGAAGATGCGGAAGATCGTGTCTGTCTGCATCGGCACCTGATCTTCGACGTTTTGGTAGCCCATTGCCTCTGTCATAAGGACTTCGCCATTCTGAGCGACCGTTACGACGGCGCCGGAGAGTTTGCCCGCTTCGATGCGTGACTTAAGGTCTGCGGTGACGGCCTCTAATTGCTTAGGACCGACGTCGGCGTTGGCGGCACTGCCGAAAATTGCCAAGCAGGTGAGAATTGTCGTTGCGGCTGCGTTGGGCAGTTTGCGCAGAAAGCGTCCTTTCATTTATTCCTCCGGGAATCGATTTTTTTGGCGTCGCTCTAGTCGGCGAGGTTGCGGTCATTAGAGCATCTAAATTGCACTGAAAAAAGTCTTATAGAGCCTTTCAACGCCGCAATAAGGAACAGTTACCTCACGCCGCTAGGGGGTCTTTACACGATCAGAACTTTTTCGAGCGCCTCGACGTAGAAATAGGTGCCGCAAATAGCTTAGTCTTAGACAACTCGCAGCCAGATCAAAGCGGCGCGTGCCCTCTGAGCAACCAGAACGACATACATTGGATTATTGTTCAAAAATCAACGGAGTCCTCATGAAAATTGGTGCACCTAAAGAAACAATGAACTCAGAAGCGCGCGTTGCACTAACGCCCGAAAGTGCGCAAAGACTCCAAAAACTCGGATACGAATGCTTTGTCGAAGCCGGCGCAGGCTTGGCTGCGTCACTCCCCGATGCAGCTTACGAGGCGGCCGGGGTTACGGTAGTCGGCTCCGCAGCGGAACTTTGGAGCCAAGCCGACATTATAGTCAAAGTGCGAGAACCCTCAGCCGACGAGTTAGATGCCTTTCCTTCGAACAAATTACTGGTGAGTTTCATTAACCCTGCGTCCAATGAGCCCCTGCTTGAGAAAATGAGGGCCAAGAACACGAGCGTTCTGGCCATGGATATGGTGCCCAGAATTAGCCGTGCGCAAAAGATGGATGCGCTTTCGTCGATGGCCAATATCGCAGGCTACAGGGCTGTTATCGAAGCCGGCAATAACTTTGGCCGATTCTTTACAGGACAGATGACCGCTGCCGGCAAAGTGCCGCCTGCAAAGGTATTAGTGCTGGGTGCCGGCGTAGCCGGACTCGCGGCTATTGGAACGTCAGTCTCACTCGGTGCTATTACGCTGGCGTTCGATGTGCGCCCCGAAGTCTCAGAACAGATCGAATCGATGGGAGCAGAATTTGTTTTCTTGGAATTCGATGAAGAGCAACTCGACGGCGCGGCAACCAACGGCTACGCGCCGCCCTCTAGCCAAGCTTTTATCGACAAGCAGCGCGAGAAATTTCGTGAGCTCGCGCCTTCTATAGATATCGTTATCACCTCGGCGCTCATCCCTAATCGCCCCGCGCCAGAGCTGTGGACTGAAGACATGGTTGCGAGCATGAAGCAGGGTTCTGTCATCGTCGACCTCGCTGCTGAGCGCGGCGGCAACTGCGCGCTGACAAAACCTGGCGCGAAATTTGTGACTGAGAACGGCGTCACTATTGTTGGCTACACCGACTTCCCAAGTCGCATGGCCGCACAGTCCTCGACTCTTTACGCCAACAATATTCGCCACATGATAGACGATCTTACGCCCAACAAAGACGGCGTCGCAGTAATAGACATGGAAGACGATGTTATTCGCGGCGCCTTGGTTACGCATCAACGCGAGATAACTTGGCCACCACCGCCGCCAAAAATTCAGGCGATTGCAGCGGCCCCACCAAAGGCTAAAGAGATCGTCGAAAGTGCGGAGGAAAAGGCTGATCGCGAACGCCGAGAACTGCAGCGATCGCTTAACAGCACCGCGCTAATGCTCGGAGTGGGCGGATTCTTATGCCTCGCACTAGGCTATGTCGCGCCGCCCAGTTTTATGCAGCATTTTATTGTTTTTGTGCTTTCCATTTTTATTGGTTTTCACGTTATCTGGGGCGTCTCTCATTCTCTCCATACGCCGTTAATGGCGATCACTAATGCTATTTCTTCGATCATCATCGTTGGGGCTTTGCTGCAGGTTGTCTCTGGCAGCTGGCTCGTGATGACTCTCGCCTCGATCGCTATTTTGATCGCTTCGGTCAACATTTTCGGCGGATTTTTGGTTACCCGTCGAATGCTTGCCATGTTCCAACGGAGTTAGGTTATGCACAGTTACGAAGGTCTTATCTCAGCGGCGTATGTCGTTGCCGCCGTTCTTTTTATTCTCGCGCTGGGCGGGTTATCTGGCCAAGAAAAGGCCAAGCGCGCTATTTGGTATGGCATTATCGGGATGGTTTTGGCCGTCGTAGCCACCGTAGGTGCAGCCGGAGGACAATGGGTGTTGATGGGCATTATGATCGCCCTTGGCGGCGTTGGTGGCTGGAGCATTGCCAACCGCGTGCAGATGACACAGATGCCGGAGTTAATGGCAGGCTTTCACAGTTTAGTGGGTCTTGCCGCTGTTTTTATCGGCATCAACGCCCATCTCGAATTAACTGTGGCCAGAGCGGCGATCGATTCGGCGACGGTCAGCGAATTGGCCGGGTTTGCCGCGACGATTGCGGCTAAGTCATCTGTCGAAATAAGCATCCTCAAAGTGGAAATGGTGCTGAGCCTTTTCATTGGCGCAATCACCTTCACAGGCTCGCTTATCGCCTACGGCAAACTTGCAGAGCGACTCAGCTCGACTCCCCTTACCCTGCCCGGTCGGCATGTGCTCAATCTCGCGGCTATTCTGCTGTGTGTATGGATTGGGTATCTGTACCTTGCAGGTGCCGGACTTTGGACACTGATTTTGATCACGTTAATCGCCGGAGCGCTTGGCTGCCACCTCATCCTAGGAATAGGCGGCGCAGACATGCCTGTGGTTGTTTCGATGTTAAATTCTTATTCGGGCTGGGCCGCCGCCGCAATTGGCTTCACACTCAGCAATGACCTTCTTATCGTGACTGGTGCCTTGGTTGGCTCATCCGGCGCCATTCTTTCTTACATCATGTGCAAAGGCATGAACCGCTCTTTCGTCTCGGTTATTTTAGGCGGATGGGGCGGTGAATCAGAATCATCTGCCAGCATCTCGGGCGAGATGCGTGAAGCCGACGTCGATAGCGTGGCACAGGAATTGGATGATGCAGACAGCGTCGTCATCGTGCCTGGCTATGGCATGGCCGTGGCGAAGGCGCAAGGTGCTGTTTCAGAGCTAAGTAAGAGACTGCGCGCAAAAGGCAAAACTGTGCGCTTCGCTATTCATCCCGTTGCAGGCAGACTCCCGGGGCACATGAATGTCCTTTTGGCCGAAGCCAAAGTGCCCTACGATTTCGTCTTGGAGATGGAAGAAATCAATCACGACTTCCCTCAAACCGATGTCGTCATCGTGATCGGCGCGAATGACATTGTTAACCCCTCGGCGCAAGATGATCCGGGCAGCCCAATCGCCGGCATGCCGGTATTAGAGGTATGGAAGGCTCGAACCGTGTTTGTGTGCAAGCGCGGCAGGGGCACCGGTTACTCGGGAATAGAAAACCCCTTGTTCTTTAAAGACAACACGCAGATGTTCTACGGCGACGCCAAAGCGTCTATTGACAGTCTTTTGCAGAAAATTAATTGAAAAATAAGGGATACGCGGAAATCCTTGGGATTGAGATTGAAGAGCTTAATTGAGCCAAGGATTAATCACAGAAACGCCCGCTGCATCGAACGGCTTTGTATCACGCGTTGCTACCTTCATCGCATGAGTAAGTGCGATTGCAGCGATATTGCCATCAGCTGTGGCGAGGGTAAAGCCGCGAGTGCGCGCCTGCGCCATTAATCGGCCGTATGCTGCTGATGCTGCCAAGTCATAAGCTAAAACTCGCGATGTAAAGAGCGGCAAAACTTCTGTTTCGAATCTTTGTTGCAGGAATTGTTTGCGCTTCCCTTTTGGCAAAGCAGCGAGGCCATAACGAATTTCACCGACGGTTATGGAAGTTAGGAACAGCGTCTCAATACTCCGCTCATCGATCCACTCGACAACTTGAATATTTGGCTGTTGGCGCAAAGGCTCAGAAATAACATTGGTGTCTAGGATGATCATTCGAGATCAAGGGGCTGCGCCGGAGTCTTATCACGCAGGCAGGACAGAGCCTCTTCGTCGCTCGCGGAGAGTCTTGCCGATTTACCCATGTCTGCTAAGAGAGAGCCGAGTTTCACACGGCCCTCCGGCAAAACGGCCTTGGCAAGAATGTCACGAATCTCTGACTCAGCGCTCCGCCCATGCTTTGATGCGCGCGCACGAAGGCCCTGATGGACCTCATCAGGCACATTTCTCACAGTGATTGATGGCATAGCTCTCCCCTTTTCGTCATCCGTTTGCAAGCATTATAGGATTATGCATTCACTCTAACAAGTTTGTTGGCGCAATAGCCTTACAGCATGGGCAAATGTCCGCCAGTGGAAGTGATTAGCCCTTTAACTAAAGCGCTTTCAGCACTTCTCTCGTTAAATCCCAGCGATTGAAGCCCTGTCTGCCATAGTCGAGCCCCCTTCTTACGATAACGAGATCATGGCTCGGCACCACGATGGTGAACTGCCCGCGATTGCCTGCGGTGGAATACGCATCTTTAGGCACATCGTTTCGATCATCTGGCACAAGCCACCACTGGCCACCATAAATACTGCCGATCTCTTCTGTCGACGGCGCAGGCGTTCGAACAAAATCGATCCATTCTTTTGACAATAAACGTTCTCCGTTCCATACGCCCTCATTAAGATGAAGCAAGCCAAAGCGAGCCAAGTCTCTTGCGTTCGTGTACACCTGACTACTGAGAATGAAATCGCCAAACCTGTCGGTGCTCACAAGAGTGTTACGCATACCAATGCGATCGAGTAGCGCCTTACGCGGGAATTCGGCATAGTCTTTCTCGCCGCCCAACGCGAGCTTCATGGCATAAACCGCGAGCAGCGTGTCGTAGTTCTCGTAATCGAACCGCGTTCCAGGCTCGCGTATCAGCGCCCTACTGCGTGCACCCGTAACAGAGCTCGCGCCTGCCCAATAAGAGAGCCCCGAGCCCGTTGCATATTCGAGACGGTTGTTGTCGATACTCTCGAGACCGCTAGACATATTTAACACATGCCGTAGGGTAATCTCATTTCTCGGATCAGCTGCTGGCGAGGCTGCCGCGGGCATCCAGTCGAAGTCAAGCGGCGCATCGAGCGACATCCTACCTTCGTCGACGAGCATGCCGATGAGCGTTGCGCCGATACTCTTTGCTGTCGACCAGGTTCGCGTGCGCGTCGTCATATCGAACCCAGGTGAATAGCGCTCGTGAACGATCTCGCCCTTGTGAGCGATTAATAAACTGATCGTTTTTTGCTCGGGTGTCTCTCGATCGAACGCCCAGTCGGATGCGGCAAGCAGCGCCGCCTGATCGATAGTCGCAGGGAGCGGTTTCTCTTCAACGAGATCGCCGTCCGGCCAAGGGATTCGCGCAGGATTGCCAGGCGGGTAAGGCAAAGTCAATTCGGGCAGCTTGTAGATATCTGCGAGGGTTTGGTCTGGCGGTAAAATGATGCAGCCATTGCCTTCGCGAAAAACCGCACGCATCGTTGGTACGGCGCCCGACGCACCAATTTCGACAGCCTTTACGTCCCAGTCGACGTTATAGTCCCCTCCCTCGGCCGTACCAATAGGATTCGGCAGAAACGCCAATTCATCGGCAAACACCTGCTCAAGCGTGCGCTCGGACGTGAAGAGCCCGTTACACATAAAGATAGCCTGCTGACCGCGGCTTATCATCTCGCGCTGAGGCTGCCAGTAGTCATAGGTGTCGTGCTGCTGCGCGTGCGCTGTGGTGGCAAACACAATGAGCAGTCCTAGGCTCAAACTAAACTGTCGTGTAGTAAACATTGGCATTTTTCACTCCTAAAATGGCGACGACGTGGAGTGTCGCCCCGGTCTTGCTATTATGAAATCAGGGCGCTCTAGAGAGCACGCCTCGTGACAATCTTTATTCGCCCCAGTCTCTCTTCGCAACTATTTTCCTTGAAGTAAACGAGTAGAAATTTGTTGCGTTATTTAGGGTGAGAGAACTTTTAGATTGTGAGTCACTATAATTTGCGCGCCACAGCGTATTGCTGCGGCTAAAACATGGCGGTCATTTAACAGGTTCCGAACCCACTCATCATTTATCTGCTCAGTCCGTTTCGCGCGATAAAGACCTGTGGTCGCCAAGGTAATTAAAAAATCTCGAAGCATCATCGGGTACAAAACGTTTGCATCCAAGATGGCTGTAAATGCCATATCAATAAAGCCCTAGCTCTTGTGCCTGCTTCGCCAGATCGTCTAGTGCCGAAGGGCTCCGTGTATGCTGCTGCTTTTTGTAACTCATTAGATCATCTAATCGGATTCTACGATGCTTATTCAGTCTGTGATGAGGAATTACGCACGTATCAAGGAGCTTAATTAGATAGGGCCTGGATACATTTAGAATATCCGCCGCTTCTTGAGTGGTCAGTTCAGCATGCGTCGGAACGACAGTAACCGCATTGCCTCGAGCCATTTCGGAAAGAATATTTCTCAGCAGCTCCAAGGCACTCTTAGGTAAAATTAGATCATGACCATCGATCCGTATTTGTGCCCTGTCTGCTCGCGGCATCTCGGTTAATAGCGCACTTAATGCCTTCGCACTCGCTCTAGCCATGTCAGCATCTGTTGCATCGGGCAACGATTCCATCGCGCCTGTAATGTTCATTTTCATCTCCCTGACAATTACTGCGTCATTAGTACAGTAACCGAAACGATATAAATTCGCAATATTCGAAACGATAGCGCTTAACGAACAACGCTTGGCACCAAAGGTATTTTCACATCACGCCCAACTAAGCCACCCCCAACGACTGCGATCAGATAGGGTCTCCCGGCGGCATTGTCAGCGCCTCGGCCGGCACATTTCCCTTTGGGTCAGCCTGCCACCGTCGAATGTCTGCCGCAGCGGTTGCTTGATGCGAACTGGGGCTGCGTATGCTCTCAAGACTGCTAGCAAGTCTTGCCAGCGCCTGCGTAAGCACAGCCCTCACCTCTGCCGAATTTTCATCGCTCGCGGCCTGACTCATCATCTCGTTGATTGTGACGCTCTGTGCTACGTGCATTACCTGCGTGAGATAGTCACTCCTCTGCGCTGGCGCGCCCCAGGTCACCTCAAGCAGACGATCGACCACCTCCTCGAGGTTCGGGTAGTCACCTAGGCTGCCATAAGCGACAAGCCGTGCCATGCGCGCGGGATGCAGCAGAATCTCGAGCGTGAGGCTCGCCGCGCCCTCTGCCGCCCCTAGCGGATCGAACAGCAGTTGAGTGCGGCTGGGAAAAGCCTCACCCGTATCGTAGCGATGAGCAGAAGGCGGCAGCATCTGAAGTAGTTTGGGATCGGTTGCGAGGAACTCAGGCGTGAGTGTAGATAGGACAGTCTCGAGCGCGTCGCGCTGCTCGCCAGCCTCCACAATAGAGAGCGGTAACTGACCGTCGCCACGCACGGCGTAGCGGTAGTCCGCCCCACCGATGCTCTGCGCCGCCGAGTTCAACTGAAAGCGATGATGCATGTAGAGTGGCAATAGCGCCCACTCGAGTTCCGAAATCGGTGTGCCGCGATCAATAACGTTCTGACTGAAATTCTCCAAGCCAATACGGCGGACCTCGATCTCATGCTTCAGGTGGTCGACGAGGTTGTCGCCGTTGTCCCAAACTCCCGCGAATTGATGTCCGGCGCCACGGAAATTATTGTTGTTGTGGTCCATAAAGATCAGACCGGTATCCAGGCTTTCTTGAACGATCGCCGCGAGCTCCTCGGCTTCATCGGCATCGGACGCAAACTGCGAGTAGGCATAGCGCACAGCGAGCTTGTCGTATTCGCCGATGCGCTGCACATACACATTTGACAGGTCGATGCGGCCACCGTCGGTGATCTCGATTAACGGCGCAGGATAGTCCATCACGCTCTCACGGCCATAGGCACTGGCAATATAGTTGTGCGGAAAACCCAACGTGTGCCCAACCTCATGCGCCGAAAGCTGCCGCACACGGTCCAGCGCCATGTTCACCGACGCCGAGGTATCCAAGACCACCTCTGCCATGTAGTCGAAAGCGGGCACCAGCGCCTGACCCATCAAATAGTCTTGGCGCAGACGCAGACTGCCGAGGTTTACATTGCCCTTGATGATCTCGCCCGTACGCGGATCCTGTACCGAGCCACCGTAGGAATAGCCGCGCGTGCGGCGATGCGTCCAGTGAATCATGTTGTAGCGTATGTCTTGCGCGTCTGCGCCTGCGGGCAGCTCGCGCACCTGAAACGCATCGATGAATCCCGCCGCCTCAAAGGCTTGATTCCACCAAGAAGCGCCTTCGATTAGCGCCGTTTTTATCGGCTCCGGTGTGCCTGAATCAACGTAATAAACAATAGGCTCAACCGCTCTCGAGAGCGCCGCAGAGGGATCGGCTTTTTCCAAACGGTGACGGGCGACAAGACGTACAGTTTTGTCGGTGTCGATGTCTGTACCGTAGTCTTGGATGGTGGGTCCGAAGGTGCCTATGCGCGGGTCTGACAGCCTTGGTGTGAAATTGTCGTCTGGCAGTTTTACGATCGAATGATGTTGGCGAAGGGTTATCGAATTTCCGCTAGCGGCAACCGAGTTAACCAACCTGCCCGGACTGCTGCTCGTGAATGTCAGCATCGCCTCGACCTCGACGTTCTCTGGATAGCCCGCGGTATTGTCCAAAAATATTGCGCTACGTGAGGTATCTAGCGAGAACGCGCCCTGATTGCTTCTCGCAATCTGCCCGACGACATCGCGCGCGTCACGCAGGAAAAAATCTGTGGCATCGACCAGCACAATGTCTCCCTCGACCGCGACGATATCGAAGCCCCAGATAACCGAAGGCGCAAACGCATCTTTGACTGCTTGCACCTCTAAGGGGTTGTCACTTGTTGCCCTATAGCGATAGTTGGGCTCAACTAATAACACCCTAGGACCCACACGCTGAGCGGCCAGTACAAAAGTGCCGCGAAGCTGACCGCGATCGATACCAATCGGGTTTGAACCTAAGCCGGAGCCCATCGATATTTGATAGAGAAATTCAGTGTCGAGCTTGTCGATTTCCCAGTATAGATTGCCCGACTCAGCATCCCAATACAGGTTGAAATAGCCCTCGATTGCTGTGCTGTCTGCAACGGCCTCGCGTATTGTGGGCATTTCTTGTGCATTGGCAGCATGAGTGCCCGCTACAAGTGCGCCAAAAAATACGGCACCAACGTAGCATTTGCGTAAAAGTGTTGATGATCTGAGGTGTTTTTTAAGTGAAATCATAGCGGCTCCTCCCACGTTTTATAGTTTCTAACTTACTAGAACAAGCATGAATAGCGCCAATATAGGCCTTAATGCCAAAATCAATTCGCAGCAAAACAAGAATCATCGGCGATGACCTGCCGCGCTTCGCTGTGATAACGGCCCCGAGTATGTATCAGAGACGCTAGTCGAGTGGGCAAATAAGCAGCAAATTACTTTGTTGACTATCCAGCCAGGGAAGCCAACGCAGAATGCGTACATCGAACGGTTCAACCGCACGGCACGGCACGAATGGTTGGATCTGCACCGCTTCGATTCACTCGATCAAGCACGTCAGTTAGCGACCCAATGGGTATGGGAATACAACAATGTTCGACCGAATACCGCCATTGGCGGCGTGCCGCCGCGAAGGTTAATGATGGCTGCGTAACCCTCTACTCAAAAGATCGGTTATTAATGGGGGGATTACACAATCAGTTTTCCGTCTTTTCCGAATTGCTTATCCATAAGGTTTGATATGGAGTTAATTCGAGCTGTTGGCCTATATCTGAGTAAGGAGCGCCGGTGATGAGATCGCACCAGCTATCGGTGCTTATCAAGTTGATATCAGCCAGGCAGAGGGTTTGGGTCTGATTGCTTATGTTATTGATGCAGAAGATGCTCTGGCGGCGATCCATGCTCTGGCGCCAAAATGCGAACACCTCATGTCCTAAGTGGAGGGTGAATTGAGTCGCATTGGGATGAAATGCAGCCTGTCTGCGCCGCAGGCGGATAAGGCGGGTAATTTCGGTGAACGCGCGTGAGTGCGCGCTTCCCGCGTTGTCTAGCAACGCTTCTAATTCATCCTCCTGCCAGATCTGTCTGTTAATTGAACGATTGCGGCGAGTATGTTTGTAGCGCTCGACGTCGTTACGGGATGCGAACAGACTCTGGATATAGAATGAAGGTATCCCTTCGAGCGCGAGCATGATTGTGTGAGCGCTAAGGAAGCGTTCAAAGCCAAACGAATCTTCGGTAGCGGCGAATGTCTCCTGCAGTAAGTCGTACAGCGAGATGTTGAGCTCGTACGGCTTGTCAAAACCTTCGCGAGCTCGTCGATAGGTTACTTTGCCACCTGCATTTTGCGCTGCAAGCACGAGTTTGTCTCTCTCTTCGTTGCTGAGTAGGCCGTCTAGTGGGCGCAGGCCGATTCCATCATGAGAGGCGAGAAAATTCAGATAGGTAGTGCCTAGCTGAGCCGGTGGCATGCTCATCATCCATGTTTTCAGATGCCGGCAGTCACCAGAGAGAAGAGTGTAGACAAGCAAGGGAGGGAGGGAGAAGTTGTAGATGATGTGCGCTTCGTTCGCATTTCCAAAGTAGGTGAGGTTCTCTCTGTTCGGAACATTGCTTTCACAAATGACTAAAGCCTCAGGTTCCTTGTGTTCTATTAGTGTACGCAGCAGCTTTACAATCTCGTGAGTTTGCTGCAGGTGAACGCAGGGACCACTCGATTCCTTCCAAAGAAAAGGGACCGCGTCCAATCGAAATAACCGTACTCCGTGGGAGAGGTACTCGCGAAGGACATTGATGAATTCTTTAAGCACTTGTGGATTGCGGAAGTTGAGATCGACTTGGTCGCTGCTGAATGTGCACCAAACCTCGCGGTTTCCATCAGCGGTTTGCACTGTAGAGAAAAGCGGAGAGTTTCTTGGCCTAACGACAGCGCTGTAGTCGCCGCCGGACTCGGGCTCAATAAAGTAATCTTTGCCAGGGTCGACACGCTTGCAAAAAAGTTTTAAACCATTCGCTCTCGCTTGATACATGGTTGATGACTAGGTCTGACATTAGCTTAAAGTCGTTAGAGATGACTTCTATCTGATCCCAGTCACCGAGGGAAGGGTTGACCGAAAGATAGTCGATTACCGAGAAGCCGTCGTCCGAACTAAACTCGAAGAAAGGCAAAATATGTACAGTCGAGATCACGTCTTTAAGACGTCGATTTAGGAATCGCGAGAGCGTAATAAGAGGTAACTCGTCCTCAGTTTTGATGGTGTTGCCATATGTGATCAATACTGTGTCGGACTCGGTCCACTGACTCGTGTGTGGGACAGGACGCGGGGTGTCAGGGGCGATTCCCATGACATTAATCAGCTCGTAGGCAATGGCCAGAGTGTCGAGTTCAGGGTAGAGGACATTAAGGTGCTCTCGCACCCTACGCAGGAGCCCCCCTTCTTCTCGTTGCTTATTACTCATGGCGCTGCCTCAATCAGGCATGAATTCATGCCGGTCGGCTTCGACCGCCGCTTCAATTTGCTCAAGAATGTCTGGGATTGTGCTAATCACACGATTCCAGCTAGAAATAAAGGGCTGCTCCATCGGCTTCTCTAAGAACTGCTCACCAGCCTCCATGATATTGCCCGCGAACATTTCAACTGAAGCCTCTTCTGTGTGTCTATCGTACGCTAGCCCATTGATAACAGCATCGTTTTGATAGGTGTCGACGAAGTCTAGCGCGATTCGATAGTAGGTTGCCTTGATAGTGCGGAATTTTTCTGGTGAAAAGACATCGCCATTTGTTGCAAGTTTGCGAAAGAAGGATTTCGCTATATCCATGCTCATTCTCGAGAGCCCTTGGTTGCGATCCTCAAAAGAAATGTCCTGGTGCTTATGATCGTATACATCTGCAATATCCACCTGACAGAGACGATTGTTGCCGTAATTGCGGTTCATCTCAGACAGAACACCGATCTCAAGCCCCCAGTCGCTGGGGATGCGAAGATCCTTGAGTGCGTAGGCGCGCATACTAAATTCGCCTGCTAGTGGGTAGCGGAAGCTGTCCATGTATTCGAGGAAATCGGAAGCCCCTCCTACTTTCTTGAGTGCGCGGATCAATGGTGTGACAAAAAGCCGCATAACTCGACCAGAAATTCGATTGCCGGCAACCCGAGAGTAGTAGCCCTTGCAGAACACATAGCTAAAGTTGGGGTTTGCGACAGGGTAGATAAGTCTTGCCAAAAGGCTTCGGTCGTAGGTGAGTACATCACAGTCGTGAAGCGCAACAGCGTCTGCCCGACCTGACGCAAGTATATAGCCGTAGCAGTACCAAGCATTTCGGCCTTTGCCTTCATGGGTTGGCGCCAGTCCTATCCGTTTCAGCTTTTCGTCTATTTCGCGAAGTCTTGGACCGTCATTCCAGAGTATGCGGTGGCGCTGGGGCAGGCGAGAAAAATACGCAAGCGCATACTCAAACTGACTCTGATCAGCTCGGTCAAGGCCGATCGTGATTTCACTCAGGTACGGGACCTTCGTGAGCTCATCAATGATGCCCATCAGCGCCGGACCCTCGAGCTCGGAGAAGAGCGAGGGGAGCACGAGGCCCATGGGATTGGTATTGCTGAATCCCAGCAGCTCATTTTCTAAGTCGTCAAGCGGACGCTGCCCAAGATTATGTAGGGTTGTGATCACTCCGTTCTGATGAAAATCAGCCATCTTTTAGTCCTCAGGTATCGCCAACAATAAGTTCAAGCTGGCCAGTTTCGATCAGTTGCAACGCTTTTTGTATTCCTTCGTTCCAACCTGATGGCCCGGGCAGCACCGTCCGAATTACTCGGTAAGGAGATCTTGGGCGCAAGTGATTTGATTTCTCAGATTTAATGACAATGGCTATATCCGCGGAGTCGAGGAGTGCCGCATCGTTCGGGCTATCGCCTAGCGCCAAAACACAAGTTCTTCGCGGACAATGCTGTGAACGCCACCATTTTGTGCTGCTGCTTTTGTCAAAGTGACTCTGAATGCTAATAAAGCGCCCACCCTCCTGTGTGATCAGTCCTAAATCTCTAAGTGCATCATCAAACTGACGTCGTTTTTCTATAGTGTCTTGCCAAAGAATTGGCTCTGTAAACTCGCGTTGTTGGGCGCACCTCGCTTCCGCAATCGTCAGACCAGTGACCTTTGCAAGAGATTCTGCTTGCCAATCGGAGAAACCAAAAAATTTTGCGCCGAGTACTTTTCGCACGTCATGTATGGCGTCAATCCATTCTAGTCGCTTCCTAGCAAATATTTTTAACGGTGCTCGCTGTGAAGGCACGTAGAAGGCTGCACCGTTTTCACACGCGAATGGTGCGATAAATCCGATGTCCTCCTGAATCTTCCGTATCTCGGACGCCGTTTTGCTGGAAGAGAAAATCGGCAGAACATCTATCGCACTCAGCCGATTTAAGGCGGGAATAGCAGCCTCAAAGCTGTAGCTTGAGTAGTCTAGAAAGCTTCCATCAAGATCACTAACCACTATGATCTGAAAAGGATGTGTGTCGTTTTGGTTCATTGAGATACATCATTTCAAGATTCGCGCCAACATTATTCTCGGAGAAAGCACTGCTGCTTTAATCATGAATATTTAAAGTAAGGTATTGGAAATACTCATATAAAATCCAAATATTTACTTTTACAGCTGACTTCGAACACTGAAGCACGAGCCCGAGTAAACCGCGCAGCACACAGAAGCGCACTTAAATGGTACCTGATAACTTGAAAAAATAGTCTGTGCACCATTTCGGTGATGCAGGCTGAAGAAGTTGGCTTCCCAGATCAGTGCTAAGCACCTTAGAAGGATTGAAGCTGTTCTCACGGTGAACGAAACGAGTGACAGGATTGTCGCTTTATCTTTTGATGAATCCGTCTCGCCTGTGGAGTTGAGACTGCAGGCTTTGCACCCTGCTGGCAGGGAATGGTGCCTGGGAAGTTGTCAAATGCTCCGAAAAACATCCGGACGGGCTCAATTGGGAGTCAGGGGGGAGGCTAACGCCTGCTCTATTAGTGATAGTTACTGCCAACACTTGCTAGAGCTGATTTTAAAAAGGAGAAAGTCATGGAAGGAAGAACACTGAAAATCCTACTCTGAATTATTGCTGTTAACTTGACTATTCAAACTGCGACGGATGGTGGGTTCTTCCAAAAATCAGAGGTGCAGAGTCAATCTGAGATGCAAGCAGCGATTTTTTTTGAGGGCTAGGCGGCTTGGTTATTACCGTCTATAACGCCTATCAGAGCAGAGAAGGCAGCTGATTGAATCAGTGCGATTAGTACCTAGAGGGGAAAGCTTGCAGATAGAGCCGTACGGAGAGTTGGCGGCGCTATTGAAGCTTAGCGAAGAGCCTAAAACAAAACACCCCCTGGCGGAAACCGAGGGGGTGCAAGTAACGATGGTAGCGGGGGCGCGCAACAGTCGTTGCTTACATCTAGATTTTTCGTACCTTAATTATTAATCCACAGAGGATAAGGTTGGTTTTTTTTGGCGACGCTCAGTACAGCTGCGCGATCGTTACCTTGCTGTTTCTTGCAGTTAGGGTTGCACCGGCTTCACTCATCGGGATTCTTCGCTCCCGGCGCCCCACTATATGCCATTCCGGGCCCTGAGTATGCTCCGCTGCAGAGCAAGTATAAGCACTTCAGCCTGGGCTTTTAAAGGCGCCGCCACCTCGCTAGGGCGATATTTTAAGTGACTTTTCCACATCATGATTACCACTTTGATGGGTGATTTTTCAACTTTAAGCCGTCGATTTGGACGCAAAGCGGATCAGGTCTAAAGGGCCGTTGACAGGCAGGAAGCAGACAAGCTCTCGGCGACTCTAAATCGGGCACAGTCTGCTCGAATTCGGGTCACTCGCACTAAAGCAGTGCATCATTCACCACTTCGATAAGCCCTCTCCACAATATCCTCCTGTGAATACGCCCTATTAAGGAATTTCAAAGCTGGCACGGAACATGCTTTTTCCGAAGTGCGAAGCAAATCCAGGTTAAAAAATTAATCTTTCGCGAAACAGCGCTCTCCAACGCGGCTTCGGCAGATCAATGAAACTCTAGGGTTCCGGCCTGAAAATATTCGACTGATCCGAGAGCGTTCGACCTTACTAGGCGCTGAATACGAGCGCTAACAGTCGAAAAATGCCAAAGTCTCTGACTGATGCAAGGTTGCGCGGCGAGAGAAAAGCCCGGGAGAACAGGTCGACGCGTGTCGATATTTTTCTACCCATGCTTCTTTTGATCTCTAGCGACACCCAAGGGCGATATCGATTTCCTAATCACGAATACAACCGGAACCAAATTATGAGACCAGTTTTTACTAAAAGCTTTCCTGCCATTCTATTTGCTAGCGCTGCGGCAATACTAACCCCCCTCGCTTTACCTTTTACCTCGCCCGCAGCGCACGCGCAGCAGCAGCAAGATCAGTTCAGCTTATGTTGGTCAATTTATGTCGGCTGGATGCCGTGGGAATACGGCGATAGCTCGGGGATTATTGACAAGTGGGCAGAAAAATACGGCATCGAAATTGACGTCGTACAGATAAATGATTATGTCGAGTCGATCAATCAATATACGGCAGGTCAGTTTGATGCGTGCTCAATGACTAACATGGATGCGCTCACCATTCCCGCCGCTGGTGGTGTGGATTCTACCGCGCTTATCGTGGGCGATTTCTCAAACGGTAACGACGCCATAATACTTAAAGAAGGCTTAACGCTTGAAGACATCGTTGGACAGCCGGTGAATCTCGTAGAACTTAGTGTTTCTCATTACCTTCTCGCGCGCGCACTCGATTCTGTTGGCTTGAGCGAGCGTGACGTGTCGGTGATTAACACCTCAGATGCCGACATTGTTGCGGCCTATACCACCAGCGATGTCACCGCCGTTACAACATGGAATCCACTAGTGAACGAAATACTTAGCATGCCGGCAGCCACTAAGGTTTTCGATAGCTCACAGATTCCCGGCGAAATAATCGACACGCTTATGGTGAAAACGGATGTCCTCCAGGCAAATCCAAATTTCGGCAAAGCGCTGACTGGCGCATGGTATGAAATCATGGCGGCAATGGAGAACAGCGAAGATGTTCTTGCGCATATGGGCGAGGCTTCTGGTACTGATCAAGCGGGCTATAAAGCACAGCTGGCATCGACAAAAATGTTTTACTCACCCGTCGATGCAGTCGCCTTCGTAAAAAGCCCCGAGCTAAAAGCAACGATGGAATACGTTGCAGATTTCTCTTTTGACCATGGTCTACTCGGCGACGGAGCGTCGGACTCTGGTTTTATTGGAATCGAAACCCCGGCTGGGACTTTCGGCAACGCTAGCAACGTACAGCTGCGCTTCGATCCCTCGTTCATGGAAATGGCAGTTGCAGGCGCGCTGTAGCGCCTGTAAATAACTATTGCTCATTCTTCGCCTCACGGAAGAGTTTCCCATGCAAAGGCTCATCAATCGCACGCCCAGTCGTCCACTCAGCATCGCACTGAGTATAATTCCATTTATTCTGATTCTTCTCGCCTATCAGATCGGCTCGGACATGCGGAAGGCGGAGAACGAACAGGACAAGCTGTTGCCGAGCTTCACAGAAATCGCAAGTGCCATCGATCGAATGGCGCTGGAACCGAGCAAGCGTAGCGGCGAATATTTACTTTGGCGCGATACGCAAAGTAGTTTGTCACGCCTTGTAAAAGGAGTATCAATCGCTGCGTTCATTGGCCTAATAGTAGGCGTCGCTGCCGGTGCGATACCGCTAATCGCCGCGCCCCTTAACCCACTAATTACCGCTGTCTCACTGATACCACCGCTGGCTATCTTACCGGTGCTGTTTATCGTTTTTGGCTTGGGTGAATTATCTAAGATTATGCTGATCGTACTCGGAGTGAGCCCCTTTATAGTCAGAGATATTCTACAGCGAACCCAAGAGCTACCGCGTGAGCAGATAGTCAAAGCGCAAACACTAGGCGGCAACAGCTGGCAAATAATTTTGCGCGTGATTCTTCCACAGATACTGCCGCGCTTAATAGATGCCGTGAGACTGAGTTTGGGCACCGCTTGGCTATTTTTGATCGCTGCAGAGGCTATCGCTTCTACCGATGGCCTCGGTTACCGCATTTTTCTTGTGCGCCGCTATATGTCTATGGACATTATTCTTCCTTATGTCGCGTGGATCACCCTTCTCGCCTTCGCTACTGATTGGCTTCTGCTCCAGCTCAGTCGATTCATCTATCCGTGGTATCACACAGAAAAATAGGGATCAGACTTGAATAATTTCATCGAGCTAACAAATATATCCAAACACTACGGCGAAAAAGTGGTGTTAGAACGGATGGCGACTCAAGTAGCAAAGGGCGAGTTCGTGACGCTTGTAGGCGCATCGGGCTGTGGTAAAAGCACCTTCTTGAAGCTCTTGCTCGGCACAGAGGTCGCCTCCTCTGGCGCGATAACGATAGAAGGACAGCTAATTGAAAAAGAACCGAGCTCGGAGCGCGGTATTGTATTTCAAAAGTATTCCGTTTTTCCGCATCTAAACGTGCGGCAAAACGTCGCCCTGGGTATCGAGTTCGAGCGCAGCGTTGGGCTAGGGCGTCTCTTCGGTGCAAAACGAAAGGACGCGATTGAGACTGCGAATGGCTGGCTTGAGGCTGTTGGTCTGTCCGCATCCGCAGAGCTCTATCCGCATGAGCTTTCCGGTGGGATGCAACAGCGATTGGCACTCGCGCAGGCTCTAGTGAAAAAGCCCAAGATACTTTTGCTCGACGAACCTTTCGGCGCATTAGATCCCGGCATACGTAAAGACATGCATGAGCTTGTGCTGAAACTTTGGCAGGAAAATCAGCTTACTGTATTTATGGTTACCCATGACCTAAGAGAGGGGTTTCATTTGGGTAGCCGGCTGTGGGTTTTTGATAAGAGACGTTACGATCCCCATGCACCCGATCGTTTCGGTAGTACTATTACTTTCGATCTTCCGCTGAATGCACAAGACGCTACAAAAAACCAACAGGATCTTGAAGCAATAAGCAGCGAGTTGCTCGCCATGCATGCAACCTAATTTACACAATTTTTAGAAGAGTCAGAAAGAGCCTGAAAACTCAGAACGGACAAAAATACAATGACCATTCAAGAAATGTTCCCGCAGGATTATAGGACAACTCTTTTGCCCGCTGCTCACTGGTCGCTTACAGTTCGGCGAGGGATGCAAATGCAACTAACCGATACCCAAGGCGGCGCTAACGTCGGAATGCTTTTCTATAACCCTCTGCTTTTAAGTGAAAAATACAACGCACCCGATTCATTAAAATGTCAGCATACTTTTAAGTTGACGCGCGGACACTGCCTCTATTCCGATATGGGTCGCGTTTTTGCCTCAATAACAGAAGATTCGTTTGGCTGGCACGATACCATTTGTGGGAATGCTCACCCGCAGCATGTTGCCGACAGATGGGGAAAGAAAGACTATCAAACCGATCGCAACGCATGGCTTCAGAATGGGCACGATGCGTTCTTAGTCGAGCTCGCAAAGTATCGCCTTAAGAAGCAAGATCTCGCAGCTAATCTCAATCTATTCTCTGAGGTTTCCGCTGATCACCAAGGCAGGCTTGCGCTCAGTCGCCAAAGTATCGCAGGAGATTCAGTGACTCTGAGATTTGAGATGGATACGTTAGTGCTAATGCATAACTGCCCGCACCCAATGAACAGCGGCGAAGAGTATCCCCGCAACCCTGTCAAGATTCACCTTGGTATGGCGCAGCCCGTTCTATCAGACGACTACTGTGCGAACCTTTGCGATGAAAACCGCAGGGGTTTTCAGAACAATGCACTTTATCACCTAGGATTAGGACTATGATTCGAGAAAGCGTACATGATCTTACGGCTGCGAAAACTCGTGAAATTGTTGACGCGGGTGACTATTTTATTCGCAGAATCGACGCCGGCGGGACAATTCGCATCATTGATTTAGAGGGTAATCAGGCTGCGGATACGCTTTTCTTTAATGCAGCCGATCCAAGCGAACGCTACAGTGCTAGCGATACTGTCCGAGAGCAGGGCGCACTTTATCTCACCACCGGATCGATGCTGAAAACTAACTTGAATCGCGACCTTCTAGAAATAGTCGCAGACACCTGCGGCAGACACGACACCGTGGGTGGGGCTTGTTCGAGCGAATCCAATACAGTTCGCTATGACCTCGAAAAGCGTTTCATGCACGCCTGTAGAGACAGCTGGATGCTCGCGATCGTCGAGCATGAAGAATTCGGACTGGCCAAGGAAGACATTGGCCATAATATTAACTTTTTTATGAATGTTCCCGTGACACCAAGCGGCGGCCTAGAATTTGCTGATGGCGTTTCAGCCCCAGGGAAGTATGTTGAGCTAACGGCAAAGATGGACACAATAGTATTGATCTCAAACTGCCCACAGCTAAACAATCCGTGTAACGCCTATAACCCGACGCCAATAGAAGTCGCGATATGGAGCGCAGCGGCAGTGTAAATTAGATATTTGAAAGGACAGCATCGGCCAGGACGACCTGCCGAAGTTTTTATCACTCTGGGACGACCCAACCAAGCCAGAGAATAGCCATGTTTAAGCGTGTATTAATTGCCAATCGAGGGGCAATCGCTACTCGAATCATCCGAACTCTTAATAAACTAGGCATTCAGTCTATCGTCGTGTATCACGAAAAAGACCAAGACAGCCTTTACGTGCAGCTTGCTGATATCGCCGTTAATCTAGGCGCTGGCGCAGTCTCAGATACCTATCTCAATCAGACGAAAATCCTTGAGATCGCACTTGCAGAAAACGCCGATGCTATTCATCCAGGCTACGGTTTCCTTAGCGAAAACCCCACGTTTGTTGAGCGCTGTGAATCTCAAGGAATCTGCTTCGTAGGCCCTACGCCAGAACAGATTAATGTCTTCGGTCTTAAACACCTCGCACGCGAAGCGGCGGAGCAAGCGAATGTTCCGCTGCTTCCTGGCTCAGGGGTCTTAACAGATGTCCAAGAGGCGGTTCGCTGCGCACAGGAGATCGGCTTCCCGGTCATACTAAAAAGTAGCGCCGGCGGCGGTGGCATTGGCATGCAGGTTTGCAGGGACGTGGCAGCATTGACAGATGCTTGGGATAGCGTACGTAGACTCAGTGCGAATTATTTTTCCAATGACACAGTATTCCTCGAGAAATTCATCGATAAGGCACGCCATATCGAGGTCCAAATTTTTGGCGATGGCGAGGGCGGCGCCATAGCATTGGGCGAGAGAGACTGCTCAGCGCAGCGAAGAAATCAGAAAGTGATAGAGGAGAGCCCCGCACCGAATCTGGATCAAACGGTGCGTGAGTCTATGCATCGCATCGCCGAGGAGCTAATGGCGTCGGTTAACTACCGCAATGCAGGCACGGTCGAATTTATTTTCGACGTTGACCAAAACACCTTCTATTTTTTGGAAGTAAATACGCGGCTTCAGGTAGAACACGGCGTCACCGAAGAGGTTTTCAAAATCGATATTGTCGAGTGGATGCTTAAACTGGCTGTCGGCGAACTTCAAAGCCTCGAGTCGATTCGATCACGTCTTCGTCCTTCGGGTCACGCGATTCAGATGAGGCTCTATGCTGAGGACACGCAGCAGGATTTTCAGCCTAGCGCTGGCATGCTATCTGACGTTTACTTTCCTGAGATCGAGGGCCTGCGTGTCGATACATGGGTCGAGGCTGGGATAGAGGTGCCCTCTCTGTTCGATCCGATGCTAGGGAAACTAATCGTTATCAAAGACACTCGCGACGAGGCGCTCGCCGCCCTCACCGAAGTGCTTGAAAAAACTCGTGTGTATGGCATCGAGACCAATCTAGGCTATGTGGCCTCAGTGCTAGCAACCGCCGCTGCGCAGACTGGCGAGCTACTCACTAAGACTCTCTCGAGTCACACGTTTAGCTGTCCGTCGATTCGCGTGCTCGGCGCGGGAACCCAGACCACAATTCAAGACTTTCCGGGCAGACAGGGCTACTGGAACGTTGGCGTTCCTCCCTCCGGTCCGATGGATTCATATTCCTTGCGTGTCGCGAACCAGCTTCTCGAAAATCCTGAGACCGCGGCGGGGTTGGAAATGACCGCAATTGGGCCCAGTCTTCTGTTCGAGGCAGAGACCACAATTGTGCTAACCGGTGCCGATATGCAGGCCGAGCTAGATGGTGTCGCAGTTCCTCGCTATGCGACGATTGCCGTTTCTGCTGGCCAAACGCTCACCATGGGCAAAGTCGTAGGTGTCGGCGCGCGCGCCTATCTCGCCGTGGCAGGCGGCATCGACTGCCCCCTGTATCTGGGATCGCGCTCCACGTTTACGCTAGGTCAATTTGGCGGGCACGTGGGCCGGGCAATTCGAACCGGTGACGTGCTGCACCTCAAATCGCCATCAAACCTCGAATCACCTATAATACCGCGCATAGTTGACGTACCTGAGATACCACAAGTTATGGAACTTAGGGTTATCTATGGACCACATGGCGCGCCTGACTTCTTTACCGATGAGGATATCGCTGAATTTTTTACGAGCGAGTGGCAAATTCACTACAATTCGAGCCGTACTGGAGTGCGCTTAATCGGCCCCAAGCCAACATGGGCGAGACCCTCCGGTGGTGAAGCAGGAATGCACCCTTCGAATATCCACGATAATGCCTACGCCTTTGGCGCCGTTGATTTTACAGGCGACATGCCCGTCATACTTGGTCCCGATGGGCCGTCGCTTGGCGGTTTCGTCTGCCCCGCCACAGTCATCACAGCAGACCTATGGAAGCTAGGCCAGCTGTCTGCTGGTCAGAGAGTACGCTTTATTCCGGTAAGCTATAAAACAGCAGTGGCTGCCGAGGCAGAGCAAACGCTCGCGATTCGAGATCTCACGTTGGGCTTGCCATTAGAGATACAGGGCTCGCTGATGCTGACCCAACCGATCGTTAAGCAGCTGCACTGGGAGGGAGAAGAACTAATATGTCGCTTAGCGGGCGACCACTTCCTGCTAGTCGAAGTCGGCCCCTTGGTGTTAGATATTCCCCGCCGCTTCAAAGTTCATGCGCTGATGCTAGAACTCGAGCGCCAGGAAATCGAAGGGGTGAGAGAACTGACGCCAGGCATTCGGTCGCTCCAGATTCACTATGATAGTCAGCGGCTGACATTAGACTCTCTCCTCGGGGTCATAGAAAAGACGGTGAATGTTCTAACCACTAGCGATCTTGCTGTGCCGGGACGCATGGTCTATCTGCCTCTGAGCTGGGACGACGAGGCCTGCACGCTTGCTATAAAGAAATACACACAGTCGGTAAGGCCAGGCGCGCCGTGGTGCCCTAGCAATCTTGAATTCATACGACGCATGAACGGGCTAGATTCGATGGATGATGTTAAGAAGATCGTTTTCGACGCGTCTTACCTAGTGATGGGTCTTGGCGATGTCTACTTAGGCGCTCCGGTGGCGACGCCTGTCGACCCGCGACACAGACTGGTAACTACTAAGTACAATCCAGCCCGAACTTGGACAGCCGAAAACTCGGTTGGTATCGGCGGTGCCTATATGTGCGTGTACGGTATGGAGGGACCCGGCGGCTATCAATTTGTAGGACGAACCTCACAGATGTGGAATCGCTACAAACAAACGACCGAGTTTACCGAGCCGTGGCTTCTTCGCTTCTTTGATCAAATTCGATTCTATGAAGTAAGCGCCGAAGAGCTTGCCGAGTTTCGGCGCGACTTCCCCAAAGGACAGGTTTCACTTCGAATAGAAGAGGCTGCGTTTTCCCTCGCTGGCTATCAAAGCTGGCTGGCAGAAATTGAAGCGGAGACAAAAGCGTTTAATAGCATCCGAGAGCAAGCCTTCGAAGACGAGCTACGACGCTGGCGTGAAGACGGACAGTTTACGTTTGATGCTCCTGAAGCAGCAGAGAGCACCGTAGACCTCAGCCTGATTCCAGAGGGCTCGGTCACCATCGACAGCACACTTTCGGGTAATGTGTGGAGCATCGAACTCAATGAAGGTGACTTCATCAAAAAGGGGGAAACACTACTGATACTTGAGTCAATGAAAATGGAGATAGACGTGCAGGCACACCATTCTGGGGTGATTAAAAAGATATGGGTAAACACTGGGCAAGATATTCAATCGGGGCAGTGTCTAGCTTGGATCGAGCCGCAAGAGGAATCAGGCGATGAGTGATCTTCAGAGTTTGACGATAGAAGCGATCCAGAATGCCTATTCTCAGGGGCTTGAAACGCCAACCTCGCTGATCCTAAAGCTGAGGCAGCAGGCACTGGCGCAGGCGGAATTTAACCCTTGGATAACACTACTAAGCGAAGAAGAACTTGGCGCGTACTTTGACGCGCTGAAGCTCAAGCCTATTGCGTCCTGTCCACTGTGGGGCATACCCTTCGCCATCAAAGACAACATAGACCTCGCTGACGTCCCGACAAGCGCCGCCTGCGAGGCCTTTACCTACGTGCCCGAGAAGTCAGCCACGGTCACGTCGCGCTTGATAGAAGCAGGTGCGATACCTCTCGGCAAAACAAACCTCGATCAGTTTGCAACGGGCTTAGTAGGAACACGCTCGCCGTTTGGAGAAGGCAAGAATGTGTTTAATCCTGACTACATCAGCGGTGGCAGCAGTGCAGGGTCAGCGATCGCAACCGCCTTGGGTCAGGTCTCGTTCGCGCTGGGCACAGATACTGCGGGCTCCGGAAGAGTACCTGCCGCATTCAATAATCTCATTGGCCACAAGCCGACCAAGGGACTGATTAGCTCACGCGGCGTCGTCCCAGCATGTAAATCTCTCGATTCGGTATCGATCTTTGGGTTGACCACAGGCGACGTAGCCGCAGTACTGGATGTGGCGATCGGCGATATAGCTAGCGAAGCAGACCCCTACTCGCGTGAGAACCATCCCTTCAACACGGCACAATATTGGAGCGATACTACGCCCAACGCGTTCGAATTCGGCGTTCCAGACGAACTGGATTTCGATGGCGACTCAGAAGCCGAAGCGCTATTCCGTTCGACCTGTCAAACGTTAGAGGCGCTTGGTGGGATTGCAGTGACAATTAAATTCGCTCCCTTTCTCAGCGCAGCTCGACTTCTTTATGAAGGCCCTTGGGTCGCCGAACGTGTTTGGGCAACTCAGGATGTCGCAGCCGAAGCAATGCTACCGGTTATTCAAGCGGTTCTAGCAACCTCAAAAAATTTCGACGTTATCGATGTATTCGATGCACAGTACAAACTGCAGGCGCTGAAAAAAGTCTGCGATGAAGAAGTTGCGAGAGCAGATTTTATTCTCACACCCACTGCGCCGACCTGCTATTTACGCGCTGACATAAATAAAGACCCAATCGCTCTCAACTCCAAACTAGGCACTTATACAAACTTTATGAACCTACTCGACTACGCGGCAACAGCGGTATCTGTCGGCAAACTTAGCACGCGTGTTAGCTGGGGAGTTACGCTTTTCAGCGCGGCATTTACAGACGTTAGGCTGCTCAGCTATGCCGGTGCGCTGCAGCGTCGACTCAAGCTTAAGCTCGGAGCGACAGAGCATTCGCTCGCATCAGAGATTAAGATTGGGCGAATCGCTCCGGAGGAACTTGTCGACGTCGTCGTCTGCGGCGCGCATCTCGATGGACAGCCGCTTAATTGGCAATTGATAGATAGGCACTCTGTACGAAAAAAAGTAACAAAGACAGCGGCTAATTACGCGCTCTATGCGCTGCCTGACGGGAAGCGCCCAGCGCTCGTCCCTGTCAGAGGCCAGACCGGGACCGCAATTGAAGTCGAGGTCTGGCGCATGCCGATGGCGCAACTGGGCAGCTTTGTTGCAGGCATTCCCTCTCCCCTTGGGATAGGTAAAGTCACACTCGAATCAGGCGAAAATTTACCTGGGTTCATATGCGAGGAAGGTGGAATAACGGGTGCAGAAGACATTTCTCGATTTGGTAGTTGGCGTACGTATCTAGCGTCAATAAATAAACAGGGATAACTGCGTGAACACGTGTACAACTATTTGCACTGATGGTTAAACTCGATCAATCGACTGCGTTGCCGGGCTCGCTTATAGTCGCTTTTGCACGATTTTAGCCCTTCCTATGACTCATTAGTGAGCACGATACGCCTTATACTTTGTGCGTGGCCACTCCTCAAAAAGCACGGCGTAGCAATAATAACAGCGCGCACCAAAAAAGCACGCGCTTAACCTGTTGAAATAATTATTCTAATTCTTCTTCTAATATGAATCTCATACTGAAGAATATCAAAATAGGTACCGAAAGTAGCCGACCAAATAATGGCAATGTTTTTGCATAGGTATTAGGAGCATTTCATCTAGAAAAATCAGCGAGCTGGAGCAGTGACAATGAGTGAAACTACGAATCAAATTAATGGAGCAAGCACTGCAGGAAGCACTAGCGACGAATCAGCATCGCAGATAGACAGCCTCTTATGGGCATTAGTTCAACCAATTTTAGTCCTCGGGTCACTTATCCTAGTCGCTTTTATGGTATCCAGTGACTGGGTCTACAGTGAACTTTTCGCCGCAATCATGCTCGTCATTCCAATCCCGCTATGTATTGTCGCGGAGAGAATATGGACGAAACGCACCGACTGGCTACTCGAGCCCAAAGAGATGGCTGAGGATGCATTTTGGCTCGCCTTCGCTGGATTTCTTTGGGTCCCACTTTACAGCGATTTTTACGAAACTCCGCTGTCTGCTGGATTCAAAGCGCTTCGTGATCTGGCACCGCTGCAGATTTCTCTCGAGCCCTCTACGATTCCTGGCATTCTTGGCTCTGCGTTTCTAATTCTCCTTGTTTCGAGCTTCGTCTATTACTGGCTTCATCGTATCCAACACGAGTCACTCTTTTGGTGGCGCATGCATGCAACGCATCATCACATTACTAAAATGGGCTGCATGCGAGGCGACCGTACGCACCCCCTCGAGTACATGACGCTTATGCTCGGCACCCCGGTTGCACTTGCGCTGCTCGGCGCTAGCGACAGCGTTATGGCTGTAGTTGGTGCATTCGGCATCTGGAATGGAGTCCTCAATCACTCGAACTTGCCGATCAAAACCCTACCAATCTACGACTTGGTTTTCGCTACGGCGCCCCAGCATCACGCCCATCACGCCTTTGAGCGTAGACAAGCCGACTCTAACTACGGCTGCATGATTATTTTATGGGACCGTGTATTCGGCACTTACTGCGGCGATGCGGAAGTAGGAAAAATTGGCGCTGGCAAAGCAGTTCCATTATCAATCAAGAATCAGTTAGCCCTCTCGTTTTATTCTGATGAGCGACTGAAAAGTCTTTAAAACTAAATCGTTGAAACAGAGACCTTTTTAGCCAGTTTCGACTCTTGGGTACTGTTTCTTGTTACTAGAATGCGTTGCAACAAGCATATGAACGGCGGCTTTACCTTTGTCGCGATGACTAATTCAATTCCGAAGCCAACCTTAGCGAAGCTAATATGGACCAAGCGTAAAGTTTATTTGAAAACCGATCAGAAGACAGATTTAACGCTGTAAAAAATCCCATTTGGAAGGTTAATGAGCCCTATAGTAACCACGATCACAAACAACAGACTACAATTCAAGCCAATTGAAGTATTAATAATAGGAGTAATTTTGGGCATTCTAACGATAGGAGCTATTCCGTCATTTAGAACCTATCTACTCTCGGCGGTTGTTGAAGACGCCGTGCGCTTCGGAGAAGACGAAGCCATTAAGTTAAACGATTTCTACAAATCCCACAGCCGCTTGCCTGAAGATATCAGCGAAGCAAATCTCGCGAGCTTTGATCATATCAATCGTCTTCTAAACGTCCTATGGCTGGAAGATGTACCAGCGCGATTCTCAGACATCGAAGCGGATTCAGAGCATACAGAGGAGGCAGTTAAACCAGCATATAAAAAAAATATTGGGGCATTAAGCTTTGAAATTGACGTCACCAATCTTGGCGTAGAATCCGAAAGCAACAGCGCTTGGTTCCTCTTGCTCGCGCAGCAGGGGGAGGAGAATGAAGTGCTTACTTGGAAATGCGTCTCTGCAAAAGAACCAATACAAGGGATTGAGGATAAATATTTGCCGCGCCGATGTCTAGAGTAATCCGAGGCTTGCATCTTGGCACCACGCCTAAAAATTTTCGTTTGAACCCGGCAGCTTAGCAATCAGGGAAATGAAAGCTTAAATCATAAAGCAGTTAATCAATCAAACTAAAGGCCTTCTTCAAATTTTTGCAGCCATCACAATGATGCTTGTAAGCAACTAATTCTTCGGAGACCAGATAGTTCTAAGTTCGATTATTTCTCTGTTTCTGGCGCTCTGCAATATTAGATGTGACAAGCGAGAGCTATAAATTTAAGACTCTAGCAGGTTCTCGCTTTTGTAAGCTAAATGACATATCTGCACTGCGCTAAAAAATCTCAGCTAAACTTTATTATGACTGCCGTCACAAAGCGGCTGCGAAGCAGTAGCCTTACACCCACAGAAATAGACTTTCTTAGACGCGTTCGCCTCGTATTTCACAGGAGTGAAGCTACTGCCTTTATGTGCACCGTCACAAAAAGGCTGATTTTTACTAAGTCCACAGGCACACCAAAAGTACGATTTTCCCGCCTCAACTTCTACCGGAATTGGCGTATCAGTAGCTCTTTTAGGTTCACTCATTTCTACTCTCCTCAATCAAAAACTAAAATTTACATTTTATCCCATTCAGCCCATTCGATCTTGCGGCCCGGGTAAGCCACCTTCTTAAATGGCCAGCTCTCTGCTATCCATAGCTGTGTCCATTCATAGAGTGATGCATCGAAGCCCGAGTCGAATTCTTGTTGAGTCACCCACAGTGAAACCTCTGCCTCAAAGCCTAGTTTACTAGCCGGCCGAATATAGACAGAGCCTAACTCACGCTCCCCATCTTTCGTTAATACAGAATAGGCAAACGATTCTCGGTTGGCGAATCTTTCCTGCTCATTCAACACATCCTTCATCGCGTCTTCGACCGTTATATCGTCCTTTGGCCAAGCGCTACTGCGGGTAAATGTTTTCTGGAGATGTTCAATCGAAGACATATAGGCCGCATAATCTTGATTCACTAAATCAGGGCCGAGAGGAAGCAACAAAAACGTTTCTGTTTCGACCCGGCGTGTTGGGTTGTAATCAACAGGTATAAATGGAGAACTGGAAACAAGCCTCTGAGCTTTCATGAACTGTCGATAACCTGCCGTCATCGCTCTAGCGCAGTCTCCAGGCGAGTCCCGTATTCCCTCTGTCCGCTTGCAAGGACCGTCGATAATCTCAGGCATATTCTCCTCTACCCATTCTCTTGCCTCGTAGTAAATCGGCTGGTCATTAGAGGATGTATCGACGTTGGTAATTACCGTCTCACTAAATGTTATATGAAACGTGTCGGTAACATTGAAATCGGTTTCCAACGCCAGTACGGGATCGTCCTGCACTGTAATAGCACAGCTGATTTCGACTTCGGATTCTGCGACACAGGGAGATCGCGAGACGACGATATAGTTGCCTCCTTCTGCCCAGCCTTGATATCCAAGAATGTCCTGCTTAGATTCCCCAGCTTCTAAAAGAAATGGCTGTAGTTTACTTGTATCAAAGGAATAAAACGCATCAATCATCTCTTCCGCAGTCGCAAGATTTCCAGTCACTAACGAGACTCGATCTTCTTCACTAAAGCATGCCGACAAACCGAGCGCACAAAGCGTTGTCGCAAGGGCTCTAAATCCAACAGACTTCTTCATAAACCTATCTCCAAATTAAAGTAATGCACTGCTTAACTGCATGATGTCTAGTCCATCTATGGGCAACAACGGCTGCGAAGAATTCGCATTGCTCTTCTAAAAAATCCTACCTCCGATAACAGATATTCCTTCCATTGCTTATTACTAAGCGAGTGCTGATGTGAAAAACGATGGAGTGGTCGCTGTCCCACTTTCATTCTTATACCGACTTTGTAATATGGAGCTTTGATGTAGCATCAACCTCCGCGTTGATTGGCATCTGTTCTAAATTACCAATCTGTCTAGGCAAGAGCTATGCCACCGAGCTAGAAGCTAATAAAACCGAAACGGTTAGAGTCATTAAAGGTGGTGACTATTGTGAAAAAACACTAAAAGTATCTGCTACTTTTGCGAGCGCACCAAGCGTGATCTAGGTAATTCTACCCCATTTTATAACTTCTAAGACCTTGGGCCGCAGCCGGTCACCTTAAGGACAGATCTAGCGGGTATTAGTCGCTCTAAACTGCTCCGGAATAAACACCGGATAACCAGAATCGCGCGCGCCACGCCCTACCCCATGCATGAGAATAAAATCGTTCAGAACTCGAATATCTGTTGTACCGTTGATCAGCGTTACTGCCTGTAAAGCTGTATCTAGATGTACTGCGCTCAATTCCAACGAGTGTTCATTTGGTCGAAAATTAGACCGTAGCCGGTAATCCATACCAGGCTGACTTGTCATTTCGATACGCCCACCAAAGATCATGGAAACGGGCTTAGCTTCAGCAAGTTCAACTAGAGCGTCGAGTGATTGGCGGTAGTCTTTAAAATTCCTAATTACCAGCCGACCAGGATAAAAGGCATTACCAGTGAACATAAGCTGGCCCCAAAGGTCATATAAGCTTATGGCAGCGGCGTCTAGACCTGGGGTTGGCAAAACTTCTAGCAGGCGTCCGCCTAAGTCAAGTTGACCGTCCTCATGCCATCCCGCACCAAAAAGCTGGTCTCGCGACTCTCCCGAAGGAGGTATTACCACAGTGTTGGGTCGACCATTGAATTGGCCAAGTGCGCCTAGCTGCGACTGATCAGAACCAAGCGGCAATACAAGAAGCTCGGGCATTTCAACGCCCTGCGCATCTGACCACCTTGTTAATACCTGATCAACGACCTCACGCAGTGGGAAGTACTCGGCTTCTTCAGTCGCGCCTGTATCGAGCAGCAATGCACGCTCGTTTCCCATGAGGAGGTACATAAACGGCGCTTCCCAGTGAATCGCAGGGTTTTGTCTGAGGATATAGGTATGCTCGTTATACCGGTGTACTTGGATACGCACATCCGTATTAGCTTTAGCAGACAGACTGCCGTGGATCCAAGTAAAAAGGAGATTCCCAGGCGCTGCCGTTTCTCTGTCGAATGAAATTTGAGCGTGGCTTTGAACATTGACTAGCACGAAGGCTAGGAAAAGAAATAATTTTTTCATTGCTAGCCTCTATGGGTCCGTTGTGTATGACCAGGGCACCTGGTTATAAATAAGAAAATCATCATAGGTATATATGCCAGGTTCTTCAATTTCGAAGCTTGCTTCAACGGCTTGATCAAGCATCTCAAGAGTCATCTGCATAGGTGGTTCGCTGGGCTGCCAAGTTGTGCCAACTGGATAGTCAACCCCAGATTTTGCGGTCATTTCTATATGATTATTTACCAGATGTACGACAGGGTTTTGATCCGCAAAACTGCGCAGTTTCCGAATGCTTGCAACCCATGCATCCCAATCCTCAAGATAGAGGCGACCGCGATAGAACATATCGCCAGTATATAGGAGATCGGTCCAGCCATCATAAATCGCCAACTCTGACCCCTGATGTCCGGGAGTCCCTGTTACTACTAGTTCCCTTCCGCCAAGGTTAAAGTTAACAATTTGCTGCGGGTAACTATCTATCCCCCAAAATGCCATCACCTCCTCATGGGTCAATCCAACCATAACTGTGTTGGGTCGATCGACAAACTGATTCCATGCAGCGTAGTGGTCACCATGCAAGTGACTGTTGGCAACAATTAACTCAATATCCTCTTGACCGTTACGCTCTTCCCAACCATCAATGATTTCATCGACCACTTCGCGAAGAGGAAATAGCGCAGGCGACGAAGTAGAGCCCTGATCAATCAGCATTGCTACCTCATTGCCAAAAAACAGATACATAAAGGCACCCTCGTAATTTATCGCCTTGTTCTCGCGGAGAATATAGGTGTGTTCGTTATAAGCATGCACTTGAACTGCTGGATCATCGTTGTCCATTGCTGACTTGGAGCCATGTATCCAAGCATCGGGAAATTCACCCGGTGCTCGCTCATCGAGAGGGAAGGCTAAGTGTGCTGGCGCCATGGCGGAAAAGGCCACGTCAAAAACCAGTAACAAGGAGGCGACCGTCGCAATACCTGCGATGGTGCGTAGTTTTTCAGAGTGTTTAATTAGACCCATTAAAATATTGCTCGCTTTAATAACCAATAAGTACCCACACCAGCAATCGTGACTGTAGCCGGACGAGCGACAAGTTCAGTGTAAGCAGTCCAGCTCCGCAGCCAGCCAACTGCTGCAAAAGCCAACACCAACACTGCAATCTGACCTGCTTCAACACCAAGGTTGAACATCAATAGGGCTGTGTAAAAGTTTTCTGCGGGCAACATGAGCTCCGACAGCGCCGAGGCAAATCCTAAACCATGTAGCAGTCCAAACAAGGTCACTACGACGAATCGCCAGCGCGATAAAACGGGGCTGCAAAGATTGTCAACTGCAATTAAGATGATCGAGGCAGCAATAAGAGGTTCTACGATGCTTGCCGGCACTGACACCATGCCCAAAGTGGCGAGTCCAAGCGACAGTGAGTGCGCAACTGTAAAACAGCTAACTTGATAGAATAGTGTCGATAACCGTGTAGACAGAAAGAACAAACCCAAAACAAACACGATATGATCCAAGCCCCACGGAATGATGTGCTGAAATCCTATTGCCACCCAACTTAAGCCCGGTATCCAACCTTGAAATTCCATTGCTAGCTTCGCCGCAAACGACGAACCAGCTATCGCAGAATCCGCGCTTAGTGGCACTGATCGACTGCTGCGATCACTACTTGTTAGCAGTCGAGATACGGGTAGCTGGCGTGAGGCTGAATCGATGCGCAGTAAGGCTGGCCAAGGAACCTCCAACCACTCGGCAATGCGTAGCTCGATTGATGCATTGGCTAGTGCAGTTGAGGACTCTAATCCTAAGTTGTTAAGATTGAATGTAAGCTCTGCCATTTGAGGAGAGAGGGGATTCTCGATGGCTTCAAGTGATGCTGCAACTAGGCTCCAAGTTTCTAGGTTGGCGGCAACTGCAACGCCGTTGACGAAAATGCCAAGACCATCTAGCAATTTATTGACTGAAGGCTCAATGTTTACCCACTGTTCACGGGAACCCATATTCACCGTACGCCAGTAATCTTGGGGTGATAACAAAGACTGTCCTAGGTCTATTTTGACTCGCAAGGTAACTGCATCTGGATTTGTAGTATCCAGGTGCAGGTTTGTCATGTTCAGGAGGTGAGCTTGGGCAATGCTTGTTGTAAACAACAAAAATAATCCGCAGATAACTTTTTTTAGCTTCATTCCTGCTTCCCCAGAAAATCAAAACTACGGTGAACCTAAAGCAGCCAAAAAATAGTGGCAACATTCTTAGGACTTAACAATGCTAAAGAAAGGGCGCTCCGAGGAATGCCCTTTTTACTTTTGGAACTTCGCTACTAGAGAAACTTGGTTTCCATCTTCACTAACGACTTAGATATTAAAATTAACCGCAACGAACGCAAAACGACCACGAGGACCAGCAGGGCGAGACAGGCTGCCTAGGTACGGCTCTTGATCGAATGCGTTGTTCAAACCCCCATACATATTGATGCTTTCGGTGAAGATGTATGCGAAGTTGAAATCGTGCGTCCACGAATCGCCAGTCTGTGAAGGATCAGCAAAGATTGGGTTGTTTGCAAACTGCTGATTGGCTAGGCCGGGCAGCAATTGGCTTTCTTCCCAACGACCCTGCCAGCTCAGAGTTAAGTCACCAATCATCCAGTTTGCACGGGCATTAACAATCCACTCAGGGAAGCCAAACTCGCCTACGCGGGTCTCGAAGATGGAAGCGTCAAGCGGATCTTGAAACTCATTAAAGTCGATCAGATGCGTGCCCTGGAGACCAAAGTCCAGACCACCCCAGTTGTCTAATCCAAGGGCAGACAGTTCGAAACCATAGTCCATACCAAAGTCCAAGCCAGCCACTTCAAACGAGCCAAGGTTGACCTGACCTGATGCGTGACTAGTGATATAACCTTCTGGAGCGCGCTGGATCAGACCACAGTAATCATTGTTAACTGAAGCCAAATCCACACAAAGCTCGGAAACCGCTACGGCAGACAGTGTATCAATCGCTCCTTCGATCTCAGTTTCATAGTAATCAATAATGAAAGTCAGATTGTCGATAAAGGTAGGCTCATACACGATGCCTGCAGTAAAAGTGGTCGCCACTTCCTGATTTAGGTCGGGGTTACCACCTGCAACACCCGGAATACCTGCTGTGATGAAGTTGTTTACATCGTACCCGCCGGGAACACCAAGAGCCGCACAGTTGCCAGGACGGTTCGGAGAGCCGTTGTTTATGTTGTCGATAGAGCAGGGATCGTCTTGGAATCCATAAAATGCAGGCTGTTGTGGCGAGAACAACTCATTAATGTTCGGCGCACGTACCGCCTCTGCTAAAGTTCCACGTAGAGTCAACCCAAAGCCTGGCGAATAACGCAAACCAGTTGACCATGCTTCGTTGCTACCCACGGTGCTGTAGTCGGCAAAACGAATCGCACCAGTCACTTCCAACAATTCAGCCAACGGCGCATCGGCAATGATTGGAGCCTGACCTTCGATGAAGTATTCGAAGACATCAAATTCACCCTGGATAGGCAGCGGCGCGTTGCCGTTTGATCCGTCCCAAGTAACTAGATCTAAATCGAACTGGTTAACTGTGAAGCTACTCTTCTCTTCGCGGTATTCTACACCCGCCGCCCAACCAATAGGACCACCAGGAAGTTCGAAAAAGCTAGAAGTATTGCCAGCCAACGAGCCAAAGATAACATTCTGCTCTAGCGTGGAAGAGTCCACTACGTCTTGGTAAGCAAACGCCGCATTCTCTGGCGATGTGGAGTTCAGGCCGAAGGGGTTAAAGGGCGCACAAGGGCTGCCAGAACCTGGTGTGAAGGAGGTGATGTCTACCGTTCTGCCATTGCCAGCAGCATTCACCGTCGTGAACGCAGGGCGAGGATACGTAGCGGTGCTTAAACTGCCGTTAGCTCGTACTGTGGTAGCAAGAGGTGGCGCTGCTGTTGGATCAAGCGTCGAACGACAAACGATGTCGCCTGAAGCGGGATCGACTACTGAGTCCATGGCCGCATAGAAGCGGTCTTCGATACGCTTGTTTAGGTTAAGGTTATCAACAGTGGTCTCACCGTAGTTGTAAGACAGCTCGTATTCAATGCCGTCTAGCATATCGAGCTGACCTTCGATACCGGCAACAATACGAATAGTCTCACGCTCAACATCGAAACCTGTCAGTACCAAATCGTCATCGCTGTCTCGGCTAGGACCAAAGCCCCAGAAGCTGCCATCGTTTGGGTTTGTTGCAGGGATAATGCCGGCATTAGCAAGTTCGGTAATCTGCGCTCGCAGCGCGGGGGGAATGTACGGATTGTCGTACTGAACAGGAATCGCATCGTTAAAATCCACGCCTGCAATGTCGGTGTTATTCGAATAGTTGTACTTCGACTCGACGAAGAAGCTCATGCTGTCGTTGATTTCGAAACTGCCGTTGAGGTTAATCGAGTAACGTTCCTGCTCTGGTAAAATGGTCTGCTTGCTAGACTGTAGACCATCGCCGATGCCGAAGGCCTGATTCACGTTTGAAACGAAACCAGGGTTGTAGGGGCGAGGAATCCCATTAATCGGTGCCTCAATCACCTGCACCAGCGGGACATTAGTGCCAGGAATAAATTGCTGAGGTAGTCCATCGCGCGCGTTCGAGGCCGCATCAGCGACCGCACCGAATCCATCGGGCGAAGACAGATTGAATACACCATATGCCGAAGAAATCGGATTTGTAGTCGGTCTAATATAAGCTCGAGTGGCGTTAGGGTTTGTGCCGGTTAACGCTGCAATTTGGTCAGTCTGATTAATGTCGTTGCCCTGATACGGCCCCGCAAAAGAGCGATCTCTTTCCAACACTTCAGAGTTTCTCAGGCCTTCAACCGCGAACACAGCTTCACCACGACCATCCGCCCATTCGAAACCCGTTGCAACCGAGAGATACTGCTCGTCGGAGTCATAACGGCTAGACATTCCGGTTTGCGCAGTCACTTCAATACCGTCGAAATCACCGCCTTCTTTTAAGACAAAGTTAACAACACCGGACACGGCGTCGGCACCGTAAACTGATGATGCGCCGCCGGTCAGAGTTTCAACACGTTGCACCATTACGCTTGGAATAGAGTTAACGTCAACGGCAGCAGTGCCTTGTCCGCCCGCCACGTGTCGTCGACCGTTCACTAGGGTCAGCGTTCGCTGCGCACCTAGCCCACGTAGGTCAAGCAGACCTAGACCTACGTCTGAATCAACTGATCCAGCATCATTAATTGCGGAGAAGTTTGCCGGGAGTGAGTTGTTTAGTTGCGGTGACTCCCGAAGGAGTTCACCGATGTCGGCCTGACCCGACGTGCGTAATGTGTTGCCGCCGATAACTGCAACTGGGCTAGCTGCTTCAGTTGCACTATTTCTAGCGATGCGCGAACCGGTAACCACCACCTCTTCGATTGCTTCAGTTTGTGCAATGGCTTCGGTACTGAGCAGTGTAGTGGCGTATACTGCGCCTATAGCTTGAACTAATATCTTCTTCATTGTGGCTCCCTTGTAGCAGAATGTCATTGTGTATTCCTCATTACAGATTTCTAGTCATCACGATAAAACAACGATTAAAATTTTAGCTCACCGCTACATCCGGCACGGTTTTTTCAGATTTTTAGCGCGCGGAGGACTTCGCTTAGCAAGCTATATGCAATAACAATGCCAGACAGATTTTCACCTCGAATCTCAAAAAAAATGGCACAAAAGGCTTAGAACTGCACTAGGAGGGAGAAAAGAGGTAGTTTCTATTGCGCTAAATTAGCGCCTTAAGAATCTTTTTGGGGCAAACAGTATGCGCAATTATTGTGCTCTACTTGACCTTGATCGATCGATATCAGGAAACTTTAATTGTTATCTATCACACATTTTCTATTGATCTACTTTGGAAATAATTATCATTGCAGCTCAAAATATTCTGCAATTCTTCTACCGATAATTTTTAGGAGAAATTCGTGTGTACAACTCGCTTTATGAACGACCTGCGATTATTATTTTCAGTCTGATATGCATGTCAGCATGATCCGATAGAGAGGATAGTGGTTTCGAATTGGCGGCTAGAATTAAAAAGCTGGGGTATGATTGACATGCTGTCTTCGTTTGACGCAGGCAGGATGCAGTTATTTTAAAGCGAATCGCATGACGCACATGTTCCAATTCCTGAGTTCCGGGCATTGGCCGAGAGTGGCAGTTATACTGATATGGGGTGCTCGCCATACACTAGCGAATCTAAAAATGTAACTGCATATGGCATTACCGTTCAGAACGGTACGGACTTGGTATTCAAGACGATGCATTGGATGGGCCCCAGAGGATAAACTACAACACCAATAGATTGTAATTCCCTCAGCTCCGCGTCGAGGTAAAACGCTCACTCAAAAGATTCCTAGATCGACCGTGCTCGCCCCGCCCCGACCTCAATCAGACCACAAAGGCCAGCTTAATCACTGCGCGCCCGCCGGAAGCGGCGGCGCGCCGGGGAAGTCTGGGCTCGCAACGAAGGCCTTGTAACCTTCTGTCATGGCGCGAGAGCACTCGACAGGCGTACCCTCCATCGTTCCTCGGTTCTTGCAGGGACCCTCCATCACCTCGGGCATATTCTCGCGCACCCATACCGCGGCCTCGCGATAGATGTCCTGATCGTTAGAACTGGTTGTGACCTTGATGAGCGCGCCATCGTCGAAGGTGAGGTGGAAAGTGTCGGTGACATCGAAGCCCGTGCCAAGCGCCTGCACTCGATCGTCCTTGACTTTCACGGGACAGTTCACCATCCCCTCTTTGTCTCGCGTGCAGGGCGTGCGCAGCAACACCTCGTAGTTTCCACCCTTCGCCGAACCCTGATAGTAGAGCAATCGCGGTGCGCTCTCCTTCGCAGCAGCTAAAATCGGTGCCAGACGATCAGGTTCAAACGAATAGAAGGCGTCGATTAAGGACTCGGCGAGAACTAAATCAGTATCGGTGGCGGCCTCAGCGCCTACTTGGGACGACAGGATCGTCGAGCAGGCACCCAGCCAGGTGGCGAGGCGAGCCAAAGAGGTTATCGTGATCGAGCGATGAAATGTGTTCATGATATCTCCACGTATTTGGAATAAATTGGTTCGTACAAAACATTCAATGCGTGATCCTGAATGGCGTGCTGTCAAGATGGTTAAGCAAACCCCTGAGATAGTTGTAATGTGTCCATCACCTTTACTCTTCTTCCAGTTCGTCGCCTTTACCATCCCCATCTTCGTCGTCTTTCGTGGCGCTACAGTTATCTGGCAAGTACCGCTTGCCTAAACCGTCTACTGTGACCACGTCTGCCGCGCAGTCCCATTTAATGCTACCGTCGTCCTGGGCCCGCGCAATGAGCAAGAAGCCAGACTCAATGTCTTCAAATCGCGCACCGAATTCGGTCATATCTACGAGGAACCTAAGCGTTCCGATGCGTAATTTGTCGGCGGCAGGTACTCCTAACTCGCCTGCGCGATAGTTAACACCGGTGATAATGCCTTCCGCATTAAAAGCGCTCAGATTGATATCAGATTCCGACTGCGGCATTTCACCGTATGTATTGAAGTACTCCTCAATAATTGGCTGCTGCTCCAGCCCGAGATCTACGGCAGCGGACAATGCGCCGTCGATTCTGGAGTTGTGATAAAAACCAAAGGCAACTCCTACAAGCACAGTTACTACCATGGGATATACAACCATCTCGGCGGTTGTGAGCCCACTCTGAAGGTTTCCGGATTGCGGTTTTTTCATCGAACTTAATTCCTATTTTCCAAATTGTGATGTCTTGTGTTTTTGCATGCGCATCCCTTAATGCAATTTCCGCACCTAAGCGCGCTGCCTTTCTTTAAAATAGCTTCAGGCTTAATTGCTGCCTATGAGAAATTCAAGAAGAAACACAGAGGGGCTCGCATCAAGCACCCTTTGCTAAACTAGGCACAGTAATTGCTGATAATAATTATAGCTTACTACTCGTGTATTTTTTGGGAGAATTTTTCGTAAAAGCGCACAGACTCGGTGCATTCTCCTGTTTTTTTGTCTCAAAAAGAGGCGGAGATTGGTATGAAAACTTGGAGCAATCTTATCGACAAGTTCGATTTTCTGTTAGAAAAGTTCAAGCTAGGTAATATTGTAAAAATTGCAGGGAAAGAAATATCTCCAGTGGTGATGGGCTTTGCATTAATTGTTATCTGCATTCCAATTTGGGGCTATCTAGAAATTGAAGGCAAGAACAAATTTATCGGTGCGGTGGTCGTTATCCTTATCGCCTGGGGTGTTGCTCAGTTGGGCGCTCTGGGTCTGGGTGACGGTATAGGCGAAAACCCGGGCAGTTCCCCGGCAGGTAAGACCTTTGCATCTGGGAATATGCGCGAGTCTAACCAAAACCCAATCGTGCACCCAAAGGGCGCAAGCGAAACTGGACCCGATCAACAGAAACTAATCCTGCTCGCATTTACAGGTGTTTTGGTCGCATTATTCGTCATCTATCTGCTGAGAAACTTTGATCGTTACGAAGATCTGAGCATTGAGTTTCGGTACAAAGAATTGATCGGTATGGTTGAGCCTATCAAGGACACGATAGAGGCTGCTCTGGGATCCGAGAGCGACGTCGACATTAGTCTTCTAGATAGCGGAGAGGCAGATTTACCAGATGAGGTGCTTGTTTCTGAACAGGCCCACGGAATGTCTGTCATCGATGGCCAGATCATTGCGACATGGAAGAAGGATGACTCAGACATAGATGGGGTGACTTATATTCTTACCCCAGAAATTGAAGACGGTGAAGTTGAGTGGGCAACCACTGGGACTTGTGGCGGTAAAAACGCCTGCTAGAAAACCAGCAATGCAATTTATGCTAACTATTAAACTAAAAGCCTAGGAACAGAAATAATGATTGATCATTCCTTAAAATCTCTCAATTTTGTTACTCTACCAGACTCGGTGGGCAGCTTATCAACAGAGACGGGGCCCTCCGGCAAACCAATAGTGCGCACCGAAGAAGGGATCATAACTGAAGGCAGTAAAGTAACGTGGGACAAGAAGGCAATTCTTTGGGCGCTACCACAGCCGCTTCTGGTTGCCGGCTCTGTTTTATTCGTCGCCGCGATGTTGGTCAATGAGTGGGGAGGAGAGTACTACCGAGTATGGGCACTACTCGTTGCGGTCTCTGCCACCCCTCTTCTTCTGATAGCCGAACGTTTTTGGGCCAAGAAAAAGTCCTGGCTGCTCAAGCCCGACGAAATGCTAGAAGACGTGTTCTGGATGGCTTCAGGAGGCTTGCTTTGGGGCCCTATCATTTCCGACCTGTATCGCACACCGGTTTCTGAGGGCTTTCGCTCCCTGCGTGATATTTCTCCACTGCAGATAGAGTTCCAACCAACCACGGTACTCGGGCTCATCGGGGCCATGCTGGTTATCCGATTTACCTCCAGCTTCTTCTACTACTGGCTGCATCGGATTCAGCACGAGTCACTGTTCTGGTGGCGCATGCACGCAACGCATCATCACCTGACCAAGTTGAGCGCCATGCGCGGCAACCGTACCCATCCGTTCGAATATCTGGCGCTTGGCCTCGGCACTCCAATGGCGTTGGCCCTGATGGGTGCTAGCGATGAGGTTTTCATCGTTTCAGCAGCCTTCGGCATGTGGAACGGCAAATTTAACCATGCCAACCTGCCCATGATTTCAATGCCTGTGTGGGACTGGTTCTTTGCTACCGCACAGCAGCATCATTGCCACCATGCACATGAGCGTCGTCAGGCAGATTCCAACTACGGATGTGATATTATTTTTTGGGACCGCGTTTTCGGCACTTATTGCGGCGATGCTGAAGTAGGACCTGCTGGTGCGGGTAAGGGCGTTCGCCTTTCCATCAAAGACCAGCTTATGCTGGCCTTTTATTCCGACAAACGCCTCAAGAGTTTGTAAGTGATCGACTCAATCTGGGTCCAAACGCTCCATACGATGTATCGATCTGGGTAAGCCACTGATCCTGCTCACCAGTAATGGGCGCCGAGTGAAGCGAGTGAATTACGCTAGAGATGTGATCCATGACAAAGGGAACGGTAGAGAAATCAGCTCCGCGGCGGCAACACGCCCCGGAGTTTCGGGCCGAAAAGTTGGGATTATCGCAAAAGAGGTGGCAGCTTCCCACTTAGTTGAGCGTCCAGCTTTAGTAGACCACTACAAAGTGATTTGCAGAGCGATGCTTCGATAGAGGACCAGATAAGGCTAGCAGAAAGACTCATTGTGGATAGGGGATGGGAGCTTACCCAAAAGTACACGGACCATGGAGTAAGTGGTGCATCTCTACTGCGGCCGGGTTACCAGCAACTATTCAACGATGCCAGAGCGGGCGCCTTTGACGTAGTTGTTGCAGAGAGTATTGACCGATTAAGCCGCGACCAAGAGCACATTGCCGGTTTTCACAAGGCGATGTCTTTCGCCGAGATAACCATCTTCACCTCTTCTGAAGGTGAGATCAACGAACTCCACATCGGCCTCAAAGGCACAATGTCGGCCTTGTACTTGAAAGACTTGGCCGATAAGACGCGTCGAGGTCTTGAGGGGCGTATTCGTAAAGGCAAATCCGGAGGTGGCATAGCTTACGGGTATGACGTCGTTGAAAAAAGGAGCGCGGACGGCACTCCTATTCGCGGCGATAGGACGATCAATGCAAAAGAAGCCGAGATAGTTCGCCAGATCTTTACCCGATACAGCGATGGAGCATCTGCGAGAGCCATAGCGCATCGCCTGAACAAAGAGGGTTTTAGTGGCCCAAACGGCGGGAAATGGAGCCCCTCAACAATTAACGGAAACTGGCGCCGCGGAACAGGGGTGCTCAATAACGAGCTCTACGTCGGCAAGCTCGTTTGGAATCGGCAACGATTTATTAAAGACCCTACGTCGGGCAAACGGCAAGCTCGACTGAATCCCCATGAAAAATGGATTTACGAAGATGTTACCGAGCTCCGAATAATCGAAGACGAGCTTTGGCATGAAGTCAAGCAACGGCAGCAAAAGTTGCGCAAGATGATCATCGATAATGAGGGTCGGAGCGAGTTAGCTCGGCGTCCGCGCTACCTGCTCTCAGGGCTGCTTAAATGTGGAACTTGTGGCGGCGGCTTTTCGATGATCAATAAAGACCGTTACGGGTGCTCAACCGCACGAAATAAAGCGACCTGTGAAAACAAGCTCTCTATTCGCAAGGATAAGCTAGAACAAGCTGTCCTTGGTGGCCTGAGAGACAATTTGATGCAACCCGAGGCCTATCAGGCTTTTGTTGAGGAGTTCACTAGAGAATTTAATCGGCAGTCGGGTGAGCAGGAACATCAAAATAAGCTCGACAAGCAAGAGTTGGAACAAATCGAGTCGAATATTAGGCGCGGGCTCGATGCGATAAATTCAGGCGTGGCGCCAGAATTAGTTAAGGATGAACTCAACGCGCTCGCAGCTAGAAGAAAGTCTGTCAGGGCGGAATTGGAGGCCGCGCCACCGGTACGACCCCGGCTGCACCCTAACCTCTCGTTGCTTTATAAAAACAAGATCACCAACCTAATAGAGGCCTTGAACGCTCCAGAAACAATTGCGGAGGCTAATGGCGCAGTAAGGCAGCTGATTGAATCAGTGCGATTAGTGCCTGAAGGGGAAAGCTTACAGATAGAGCTGTACGGAGAGTTGACGGCGCTATTGAGGCTTAGCGAAGAGCCTAAAACAAAACACCCCCTGGCGGAAACCGAGGGGGTGCAAGTAACGATGGTAGCGGGGGCAACTACTGAATTAGGGCTTCATATCAATGATTTAATGAATATAATTCAAAAATATATTTTAATATACCGCCAAATATACCGACAACTTTGTTTCCAGGCATTCAGACTGAGAAGGAATTCCACTGGTCAAGCTCGTCGCCTAAGTCCATCTCCTTTGTTAGCTGTAATGAGCAGATCGTAAGGCATCTTTGCCCACCTAACTATAGGTACTTTGGGGACTTATCACCGTGAGTGTTTCGCGCCGCGGAGTCTTGCTAGCGGCAGGCCAAATAAAAAAAATTGACCAAAATGTTGAGGGGAAGTTTGCGAAACTCAATATTTTCGGTACACTTTACGTACTGATTTGGTTTTTTGCTGACCCTGTCCGAGCGTATAGATTACCAACAACTAATATTGTGGAGAGAAAATAATGAAGGGCCATTTTCTGGCTTTATCAATAATCGTCATGGGCTTGAGTGGCTGCCAGTCTAACGCGATAAATTTAGATGTGATTAGCAACTCAAAATATGAGGTGCCTGCGGATTTGGTGTCAAAACACTCAAATGTAATAGTCACAGATGAGTTAGAGAACAGGTTCTACTACACAGGAGCAGACTACAATAATTGGATATTGGGAAATACCTACTACAAAATTAGATATACATATCAACCCGGGTCAGCCGGTGACTATGTCATGGCCGACGTTCGGACAATGCAGAAAGATTGGGTGTATGCGAAATCTGTAAGCCTGTATGTTAAATCAGAAAAACTGATAGATAACTGGCAAGATGGAAGATACACCGACACCTCAATTGTTGATGGCGGTTATTTGGGCAGCACTGTCTACACGCACGAACATTTTGAAATCAAACTTACAATGGAAGAAGCCAGAAGAATCGCTTTTGCAGACGCAAAAGACATTACTTTAAGATTTTACGGTGACAACGGTTACGTGGATGAAAAACTCCACTTTGACGTGTCTATCATGGAGGGCCTGAGAGGTGTTGTTGAGTTAGCGCAATCGACTACTTTAAAGTAGATAATTCTCCTGCTAGAGGTGCTTTCGATTCATTTCAGCTGTTCAATTACTGACGTAGCCTGGCCTTAATGCTGTTGCCAATTCCGATATTATGGTGAGCAACAATTATCTGGCTTCGGAAGAGCGCAGGGAGCTCCGCCAACAACAGACTAATAATTAATAAGAGCCCTACTGTTGGCTGGCTAGCTATCGATCCAACCCCAACGAACAGTAAAATCAAGTTTAAAGTGCCTCGGACTTTTTTACCAAGGTAGAAATGGTGAAGCCCTGCAAGAAATAGCCAGTTGAGCACAGCGTAGGTGTCTGGGTCTTTGCATTCAAGTTTATAGAATTTGTAGTATTCAACGCGATTGCAATCGGATAGCAGCCGGATTGAATCTCTGAGCGTTTCTTCTTGCTGAGCGATTGCTTTTCTTTTTAGCGTCCAAGCCTCAAACATGCTGCCACCTCGCTATGGGACTGGGTCTTTTACGATGCCGACCTGATCGCGATGGGAGCACCGTGACAGTCTGGCTAAAGTAAGTTTCAAGCCACGAATTACACCGTAGCGCTGAATTGCAACTTTACTGTAGCTCGAACAAGATGGCTCGAAGTTACACTGTACTCTGAATGTTCCCATACCCATGTGATTGCTTTGATACCTATTGATCGCGGCAATCGCGAGCTTTTGTGCAATACTCAAGCTCAATCGTTTACCCTACCAAGTGTCAGAACCACTGTTTCTCGAGACCAAAAGAGCCAGAATCGCTTATTCTCAATCACCTGAAACACGAGCTGCCAACCTTCCGCAGCGGCTTGGTTCAATGTCGCTTCCAGTCTCTTTATTGGAAGTCCTGAAGAGCCCAAAAAAATTGTGCCACAACCGCCTTCCGTTACGATTTCGACTTTGTATTCTGAATACATACTTTTCTTCCTAGAAACATTTCTTTGAGTAATTCTAACGCTTTGATTGCCTGAGTTAATAACACTCATTGGGTGTTAACTAAATAAACCAAAGAAACCTCTCCCTTTGGATCGCGATTTTCCAAATTGATATTCCAGGGCTTCACGTGCCCCAATTGTATTGAGTAGGTCTTGAACTTTCCCGACCTCGAAGTATTGTTCCAAGCTCAGAATTGAATTCAGACTCTCACTTGATTTTGATTCATCTGCAAGTATAGCCACGAGAGCAGCAACTCTGCCCAGAGGATAATTCGACAAACCTTTCACATGAAGACAGTTGCATGCAGCCTGCTGAAGCGCCCCGCGTCTGCCAATTTGGGGCTGGAGATCTGACACCTGCTCAGAAAAAGTACCGCTCCAACTTCTATCTGCGAGGGTATCAGCTAACTCAGTCGATAAGTCGCGATCTAAGCCTTTATCAATAAGATATCCTGCCAGAGCTTTCTTGCTAATATTCATAAGGCATTCTCAAAGTAATAATTGGTCTAAGCGTAATCCCCATCAATAGCTGATTTAGGGTGCCATCATTTGGCTCCGCGGCGACTCACCTCCAACAGCGGTACTTGCTCCTTCTTTACCATATTCCCATATCCATCGGCAGTCTAACTAACGCACATGACCAAATGATTTGAAGCGATGCAGATCTAAGCTTTCTTGTTGCGCCATGCGATTAACACTTTCGCCGCAATTACTCTGCGCCAGTTTATTTACTGCAGCAACTATCTGACTCTCGGTGATCGAGACCTCTTGATAGGCCACTTTGCGTGATATCGGCATTTATTAAGCGACAATTAACTTGGCCGGTCTAGCGACAATTATCTTGGCCGGTTGATCTGATAAGGTTCGACACAGCAAACGGAGGAGTAGCTGTGTCGGGAAAACATATCTCAGATCAA